>Ga0134128_10000075_pt1 | contig 138754 bp, 101 predicted proteins | sample KB31754_FD_96462 | JGI IMG/M metagenome (GOLD analysis project Ga0134128, IMG submission 96462) | Terrestrial soil microbial communities with excess Nitrogen fertilizer from Kellogg Biological Station, Michigan, USA - KB3-175-4 | ecosystem: Environmental > Terrestrial > Soil > Unclassified ... | reverse complement strand
GCTTGGACGATGGTTGATTTTGTGGAATTGATGGAACGGGAAGAGGCGACAGTCGGCGGGCGGATCACGGATTACAAAATCTCCGCGTCAAAACGTCGGGCCTGCTGAAAATATACCAGTACCCTACGCCGTACCCATACAAATACGCAACCCAAATGCGTACTTTACACTAACATTACGGCGAATTCAAGTGTTTATTTTGTAGAATTCCACACAAAATAGCGTGCACCGGATCTATTCTAATTGCAGATAGTTGAACTTGAGCAGTTAATGGATTCGTCCGCCTTTGAAGTGATCATCAAAAAAAAGCGGAGGCCTCGCCATAAGTCGAGGCCTCCGCTTTTTGTGTTGGGCGCCGAGAGGTTAGAAGCGGCGTTTGCCGCCACCGCCACCACCACCGCCGCGATTGCCATATCCGCCACCGCCGCCGCCACCGCTACGGGGACGATCCTCGCGTGGCTTGGCCTCGTTGACGGTCAGGGCGCGGCCGTCATGTTCCTTACCGTTGAGGGCGGCAATCGCCGCCTGCGCTTCGCTGTCCGAACCCATCTGTACGAATCCGAAGCCCTTGCTTCGGCCGGTATCGCGATCGGCGATCACTTCGGCGCTCTGCACGCTGCCGTGCGCTGCGAACAATTGTTCCAACTCTGAACCTGTCGCGTTATAGCTGAGGTTCCCGACGTATAACTTGCTGCCCATGGATGTCTCCTACTGTTGGGCGTAACGACCCGCGCTTTACTTTCCGGGTCGGAATTCGAAAGGGACCGATGTCCGGTCCAGGAAGGTAGAAGGGTCAGGAGAGGAGGGTACGATACTAAGCGTGCCGACGACTCGTTCGTCAATTACCTGAAGCCCATTACGCCATAAACGGCGTGGAAGATCAAGGCGCATTCAAGATATCTTTGGTTGCCAGGTCGCCGAGATATTCCGCTGGCGGTCGCCGCATTTTCCGCAGGACCGTCTTTCTTATGCAGCGAAACATGAATCATGTCTGTTTCGAAAGTCTTCCGCATTCCTGACACTCGAATGCGACGTGCGGTTTTGCGTTTGCAGCGAGAAAAACGTCTGCGCTAGTAAACCCCTTCCACTACTGTCCCCGCGAAACCGCTGAAAGGCTGCACATTCCCGGCTCCATCCCACGGGTAGGGCTCGCATGGCGGTCTTCGGACGGCCTGGTCGCGCTCGAGGAAGCGGGGGATGAAGGTTTCTTTCGTCAGCGTCGTGAGCATCACGCGCCCTTGTGCGCCGTAGTCCACCTTCTTTTCGGGGTCGTTGAAATCGACGATCTCCACGACCGCGCGCGGCTGGGGGGCGTGGTAGATGATTTCGTATTTGTCGGCCGGGTCGAAGGGCTTGTGACGGGCAAGGCCCATGAGGGTGTTGCCGTAGGTCGGGACGAAATCGATGCCGGGCGCGAGCTCTTCGCGGGCGAAGCGGTGGAACTGAGGCGTCAGCTCGGTGCCGCCGCAGAAGATGCCGCGGATGCCGTAATGCGCCAGGTCGATTTTCTCGGCCAAGGCTTCCAGCAGCTTGGGCGTGGTGAAGATGCACTGGATGTTGGGATGGGCGCGGAGGATGGTCAGGGCCTGCTCGATGCAATGCTGCTTGTAAAGATTGGCTTCCTGGGTTTCGCCGCGCTTGATGCATTTGATGACCCAGCGCGGATCGAGATCGACACAGAAGGCAATGCCGCCTCGGAACTGGGCGAGATGTTCGATCGCCAGACGCAATCGGCGGGGCCCTGAGGGGCCGAGCATGAGCCAGTCGGCTCCGCGCGGGAAGGTTTTGTCGGACAGCGTCGAGCTGAATTCTTCGTAATCGATTTTCCAGTCGTCGATCTGCAGGCGGGATTTGGGCACGCCCGTGGAGCCGCCGGTCTCGAAGACGTACATGGGCTTTCCCGCCAGTCCGCGCGGAAGCCAGCGGCGGACGGGACCGCCGCGGAGCGTGTCATCTTCAAAATGGCCGAGCTTTTTGAGATCGGCGTAGTTGTGGACTTCCTTGCGCGGATCGATGCGGTGCTCTTTGGCCCAGTTGAGCCAGAAGTCGCAGCCCGTCTCGGGGTTGAAATGCCAGTTGACGATCTGCCGAGTGTGCTCGTCGAGCTGCTCGGCGGCCTGCCTGGCCTTTTGGTCGAGGGAATTGGACATAAAGAGATTCTGTTCCGCTGTGGGGGGAAAGTAAAACCCGTTGACTCAGAAGAGCAATGTGTGTGTCCACCTCGTTTAGCCGCGACGCGAAGCGGAGCGCTTTCTTCGATCGGAGAAGCGCTCCGCTAGCGCGTCGCGGCTAAACTTGGCTTCGCAATCGCGTCATCGCTCAGCGCTCATTTATTGCGTTCCACCGCTGTCGTCACCGATACCTTTGGAATGCGCGCCATCCTTGATGGCAAAAATATGGTCGCGCGTCGTGAGATACAAAATTTGGTTGACAAACACCGGCGAGCAGTATGAAGCGCTGCCGAGGTTATGCTCAATCACATTGTCCTTTGACGGCGGCTCCTTGCTGGCTTTGAAGATGCGAACGTCGCCGTCTTCGTCGGTTACGTAGATCTTGCCGTCGGCATACATCGCCGAGCCCCACATGGCCGATTCCATGTCGTAGTTCCAGTAGACCTGGCCAGTCTTGGCATCGAGGCAATGCAGGAAGCCGCTGAAGTCCGGCTCGAAGACCAGCCCTTCGGGCGTCACGCAGCAGGTCGAGATCGTGCGGTTCATATGCTCCTGACGATCGATTCGGCCATTTTTATCCAGATCAAAATCGTAGAAATGCCAGACCACCTTTGAATTGGGATTGGGCTTGCCCTTGCGCGTGGGAACCTGGCTCGCGTCGGCAACCAGCTCATCGCCGGCCTTGGGCTTGGGTGTGTTGGGGCTGGCGTCGATCTCGGCGCTCACATCGCCCTTGCCGGTGATATCGACACACCAGAGGTGTGCATAGCCTTCGCCATGCTCGGGGTCCTGGCCGTTGCCGATGTACATGTAGTTTCCGACGATGCAGGGCGTGGCGATGATTTCGTTGCGGGTCTGGGGATAGACGGCATCTTTGGGATTCGTGTCGAATTTCCAGACGATCTCGCCGGTCTTGGCATCGAAGGCATAGACCCACGCATCGCCCAGTGGCGCGATGGCCAGCGCTCGACCATTGACCTCGGCAATCGCCACGCTGGCCCACTGGCCATGCAGCACATTCGCGCCGGCGATGTTGCTGCTCCAGATCATTTTTCCGGTGTTCTTGTCGAAGCAGATGATGCCGGGCGCATCGGGGGAGACGACATGTTTGTGTGTGTCGTCCACACCGTTACCGGTGATGACGTAGAGGTAATCTTTGTACGCGACCGGGGCAGAGGCGGTCATGTTGTGGGGGAAGACGCCGTACTTCCCAATCATATCGACCGACCAGATTTCCTTAGGCGGCTGGCCGGGCGTCATGGAGCCGGGGCTGAGATCCAGACAGACGACCTGGCAGCGATTGGTGCAATACCAGACGCGGCCCGGCTCGGCATAGGCGGTCGAGCAAAGCCCTTCGCCGGGCCAATCGTTCACACGACCGGTGGGGAGCTTGGCGTAATACTCCTGCCAGAGGAACTTGCCGGTGTTGGCATCGAAGGCCATGAAGCAGCCGCCGTCGGCGGTGATGTTGGGATCGCGATGGCCTTCATTGTTGGTGCCGACGGTGACGATGCCGTTGGCGATGACCGGATTGCCATAGGATTTGGAGCCGAGCGCGGCGCTCCACAAAACGTTCTTTCCGGTCGCGACATCCCAATCGGTGGGCGGATTCTTATCGGGGCTGACCATGTCGCGCTGCGGAGTTCGGCCCCACATGCGCCATTCATCGGCCAGAGCGCGCGAGGTTACAGCCCAAATTGAAGCGCCGCCGATGGCGATCGCCGCGGCGAGTCGCAGATGTCGAAGAAGTTTTTTTGAAATCATGGTGTTCTCTTTGGTTGCAATATTGCGAGCTATTTTAATCCTGAACAACACATCTCGCGGATATTCTTGCGTTTACTTCCGTTCAGCCGCTACCGCTTGCGGTGCGTTTCGATCGCCAGGGAGCGCCCGACAAGCCGGGCAGCTAAACGGGGCTTCTCAAGCACGTCGTCATTCCTTTACTTCGCTGAGGCCTGCGCATTGGCATGCTCGGCGGTCACGCTGACGTTGTCATAGTAGATCTCGTGATCGTTGGAGAATCCCCAGAGTCCGGGGCTCCCGTGCGTATTGGGGGTATCGTCTTCGAGCTTGACGGTCCAATCCTTAGGCTCGGCATCGCCCTTGGCCCAGACCTTACCCATGCACATGGCCTTTCCACTTTCCTGAAGCACGGTCAGCTTCAGACGATACCATTTGTTGGCTTTCCATTTAAATGGAATGGTGACGTGAGTGGCCAGGCCCGGCTCGGTTTCGACGCGCGGAAGGGCCGCACCCCAGGCGTACAGTCCAAGCGTCTGCTTGCTGCCTTTGAGCTCCAGCACATATCGGCTGTTGATGACACCCGCATCCGGCGTCTTGTGAACGATCGTGCCGTTGTCGTTGTAGGTGGTCTCGCGGACCATGATGTCGGCTTCGATCGTGTAGTTCTTCTCGTCGGCCACGCCGAAATAAGTTCGGGCACGGGCGAAGAGCGGGATGTCGGTCAACTTGGTCAGCACATGGTTGTTCTCGACTTCCTGCACTGCGAACTTCCCGCCAGCGCCGATCCAGGTGAGCGGGGGCTTCCCGACCGGTGACTTTTCAAAATCAAGCTTCCATGGGAACGGCGGGATGACGCGCACGCGGGCGTGGCCGGTGACATTGCCGGCCTGGGCTTCAACCGCGCCGCCTTCGAATGCCTTGCTCTCGGCAGCGGTGAAGGTGCCGTTCTGGTCCATCTGACCCTGGAGATTGCCGACCTTCGTCGGACCAGCGGGAGCCGGTGGCGGAGGCGGGGCGACGGGCTTGGGTGCGGGCGTCGTGGCTTCACCCTTAGCCGCGGCGGCTGAGTTGGGCCGCATCAATGCCGCGGGACGAGGCGGGGGAGCGGGAAGCGTCAGTTGCCCCAGCGCCCACTGCACCTGCTTGATCTGGCCCAACGGGCGACCCTTTTCGTCAAATCCAAAAACCTCGAACTGCTGCTTCTGTCCTGGATGCATCACCACATCAAACGGCACCACCTGCACCTGCGCCGGCGGCTGATTCTTTTCATTATCAGGAATCGGCTCTTCCTTGGGCGCTGCCGGGACTTTTGCTTTCTGTTCCTGGAATTCTTTGGGGCCAATGCAATAGAACTTGTTGGCCGCATCGAGATAGATGTGGCCATCGCTGATCGCGACTGAGCCGAAGATCACATATTCGCGGCCCGGCTTATCTTCCAGATCGACGTGACTGAGCACCTGGAACTTCTTTTCCTCGGGCTTGAGGATCCACATGCGGCCGTTTGCTTCGGGGAAATAGAGCTTGCCATCGCCCCAGACCAGCGATGCCTTGCCGATGGTGCCAAAGCCTTTGCGGTATTTGGTTTTGCCGGTCTTCGCGTCGATCGCGTAGATCACGCCGTTGTCGGTGGCAACATAGAGCGTGTCCTCGACGATGGTTGGGCTGGGGAAGCCAGATTCGATGCCGTCTTTTGACCAGACGACTTTCGGCTCACCATTTTCGATCTTTGAAGCATCGAGACAGGCGACGCCGCCAAGTTTGGTCGATTTAAAGTTGTCCAGGTCCCAATTGACGTAAACGAAATTGTCCTTCACGACGACCGAAGAATCGAAGCCGCGCTTGGAAACCTTGATGCTCCAGAGTCGCTTACCCGTTCGCGGTTGAAAAGCATTGACGGTGCCGTCGCCGGAGCCAATCACCATCACCTTTTCGCCATTGATGACGGTGAAGACGGGAGTCTGATAGGGGGCATCTGTTGGAATGCCCGGCGTCTCATTGATCCAGTTCAATCGGCCAGTCTTTTTATCAAAGGCAAAGAGCCGGAAATGGCCCTGGGCCAGGTCGCCCCAGCCAAAATCAACGCCGGCGAGGAAGACCTGATCTTCGTTGACGGATGGCGACGGCGTTCTTCCGCCGAAGGTGGAGATGACGCCGTATTCTTCGGTCATCTGGTGACGCCAGATCTGCTTGCCGGTTTGGCCATCGCAGCAGATCAAGACGTTTTGCGCGCCCAGGGCGTAAACGTTACCGGTTTCTTCATCGCCACACGGACTCGACCAGCCCAGACGATGGAACGGGTCATCGGTCTGGTACATGTTTTCGTTGTGACGCCAGAGGATTTTGCCGGTCTTGGCATCCATGCAGACCAGCGATTCCTGGGTCTGCGGGCCGGGATCGAGCGTGGCGGTGATGCCTTCGCCGGCGGCAACTTCGCCGACGCGACTGAGCGTGTAGACCTTGCCCTTCATGACGATCGGGCTGGACATGCCGCCGACGTCGGCTACCCAGGCGACGTTTTCGCCGGGCGAATTTTTATCAGGAAGCGACCACTTGTCAGGCAGGTTGGTTTCGCGGCTGACGCCATCCTGCTCGGGGCCGCGCCACTGCGACCAGTCATTGGCCTGCGCGGGCGCGCAAATCGCGGCCAATCCGAGCGCCGCCGCAGCCAACAGGCTTGCTTTGATTGTCTTTTTCATAGCTCCTCTTATCCCGTAGATCTTTTGCGAATGAAACGATGCGCTTTGAGTTCAAATCTCGGCAGCGAGCCTGCCGGGACGGCAACCACCTGCGCTCGAAAGCTTAGCGACTGATGCAGCGCCTGTCCCACGCGATCGCACAATTGGGCGTGCGATTGGACATCGGGCATCGGCTCAATTTCCAGCAGAACCTGCGTGAGCGGGCCGTCTTCGTGAACCGTCAGGCGGAATTCGTTGAGCTCCGAAAAACGCCGCAACACCGCTTCTACCGCCGTCGGGAATACGTTGTTGCCCCGAACGACGAACATGTCATCGACCCGCCCGAGGATACCGCCTTCAAGGCGCGCAAAGCAACGGCCACATTCGCATCGGCCGCGCGTGAGCGTGACCTGGTCACCCGTGCGATAGCGAATTAATGGGCTGCCCCAGCGGCCGAGATTTGTCAGCACCAGTTCACCCGTTGCGCCTTCGGGCAAAACCTGCTGCGTCGTCGGATCGATCACTTCTGGAATGTATTCGCTTTCGATGACGTGAACGCCTTGCCCGGGCCTCGGCAGACATTCGAATCCAACTGCGCCCATTTCGGTCATGCCGGTGTGATCGATGAGCCGCGCGCCCCAGGCGGATTCAATTCGACGGCGGGTTTCGGGAATGCTGCCACCGGGTTCACCGGCGACGATCAGCAGTCGCACAGAGCTGCCCGGCAGATCGATCTTTTCCTCCGCCGCGACTTCGGCCATGCGAAGAGCATAGGTCGGCGTGCAGCAGACGACGGTCGCCTTGTTTTCGAGTAACATGCGAAGTCGGGCGACGGTGGACATGCCGCCGGCTGGAAGACAGAGCGTGCCAAGCGCGCAGGCGCCTTCAAAAGCGCCCCAGAATCCGACGAATGGGCCAAAGGAAAATGCAAAGAGAACGCGATCCGATGAAGTGACGCCGGATGAAGTCAGAATGATTCCCCAGCATCGGGCAAACCATTCCCAACTTTGGCGGGTGTCGAGCCAGCGCATCGGCCGGCCACCGGTGCCGGAGGTTTGATGCAATCGCGTGTATTGGTCCAAGGGATAGGTGAGGTTGCGACCATAAGGCGGATGGGCCGTCTGGTCGGCTTCAAGTTCGGCACGGGTTGTGAGCGGAAGCCGATCGAGCGGATCGCGGAGTGGATCGAACGAAATGCCACTTAGTTTCTGCTGATAGAACGCATTACCGGCGCGCACCTGCTCCAGAAGCGCCGCCAGCTTCCGTCGCTGCAGCGCGGCAAGAGCAGCCGAGTCCAAGATCTCCTCGGCGGGCAAATAAAACCGGCCCTCAGCCGGCGACTTCAGTTCCATCTGCATAGGGCGCTAAGTAATACTATTACCGCATGGGCAAGCTGGCGTTAAGCGCCGGCGCGACAGCGCTCGACACATTTAGCGATTTATTTTTTGCGCGGTGCACCATTTTTGTGCCAATTGCGTGACACGCCTTCGCGCCCGTGCGTATATTAGAAGGCGATGCCGAGCAACGTGCGGTTCGCCGAGGTGAGGAAGTTGCTGGAGAGCAAAGGGTACGTGCTGGCACAAATTAGTGGGTCGCACCATGTGTTCAAGAAGGCGGGTGTTGCTCCGCAAGTTGTTCCGGTTCATAGCAATCAGGTGAAGTATGTCTACTACCGCCAAGCGCAAAAAGCGCCCTGAATCGGGTGTGACCATTATCCCGCGAAGTGCCATTCAGCGCGGGAGGGTAATCGCGGCGCGCTATCAGATTACGCTTTGGCGCGAGGACGGAGAATGGTACGGCGTGGGTGTTGAGGAGCCGGGCGCGATGGGTGGTGGACGCACGCTCGAGCAATGCGTTCGCAGCGTGCGTGAATCCCTTGCGGTCGTGGTGGCGTCGCACATCGTTGACCATGAGCCGATCGTGACTCCGATTCTCGATCAGGGACAACGCCCTCGCAAGGCTGGCTGAGAGGAACACGCGATCATGTCACGGCCGGCCTCCGATCGCGTGCGCGAATCATTCGCTTTTTTGCCGACCATTGATCTGAAAGACGACTTGCTGGAACTGGTGCTAGTGGAATGCCAGTCGGCAGAACAATCAGTCTGGCGGGTGCCGGCTTATATCTTTCAGATCCAGCTTCGCGCGACCTCAGAAAACATGGGCCGAGTTAGTTTGCGGATCGGCTCCGAAGAGCACCTGAAATATTCAGGACACATCGGCTATCAGATTGATCCTGACCATCGCGGGCATCACTACGCCGAGCGCGCTGCCAGGCTCGTGCTTCCCGTCGCCCGGCGTCATGGAATGAGTGAAGTTTGGATCACATGCAATCCCGACAATCCTGCGAGTCAGCGCACGATCGAGCGGCTGGGCGCAACCTATATTGAATCGATTGATGTGCCGGATGATTATCCGATGTCGCCCGGCTCGATGCGCCAGAAGCGGCGATATTGCCTGAAGCTCGATCGGTCGCCTTAGACGCTTCACTTTCTGGCTTGCCATCCATCGGGGCACCGATACACTTTTGCCTTATCCAAAGCGACGATTCCGATATGGTCGATCTTGCGGAATCAACTGATTTGATAGGATCGCACTACAAAAACAAGCGAGGCGGAACATGGCCAAGCCAACCATCAACGTTTGCCTGATCGGTCAGAAATTCATGGGGCGGACACACAGCAATGCGATGCTGAAGGTCGCCAAGTTTTTCGATTTGCCGCTGATCCCGGTGATGCACACGATTGTCGGGCGCAACAAGGCGGAGCTGGATGAATTCCGCGAGCGCTGGGGCTGGAAAAATGCGACGACCGATCTGAAAGGCGCGGTGAACAATCCCGAGATTGGCCTGGTAGACGTCGGCACGCCCAACAATGTCCATGCCGAGCACACCATCATGGCACTTGAGGCCGGGAAGCATGTTTCGTGCGAAAAGCCACTCGCGGGCTCGCTTTCCGAGGCCCGCCAGATGCGCGATGCAGCCCGCAAGGCCAAGGGCAAGACCTTCGTCTGGTACAACTATCGCCGGGTGCCGGCGGTCGCGCTGGCGTATCAGTTCGCTCGCGCCGGAAAACTGGGGCGGATCTATCACGTTCGCGCAGCCTATCTTCAGGACTGGGCGGGCCCTGATGTTCCGCTGATCTGGCGATTCCAAAAAAGCGTCGCCGGCTCAGGTTCGCATGGCGACTTAAATGCCCACATCATCGACATGGCCCGCTTCATCACTGGCGATGAATTCAGCGAGATCGTCGGCGCGCTGTCCGAGACATTCATCAAAGAACGACAAATTCCCGAGAGCGGCTCAAAGGGTGGAATCGCGGGCGGGGCCAGCGGCGGCGCCAAGATGGGAAAGAGCGACGTGGATGATGCGATGCTGTTTCTCGCGCGCATGAAAGGCGGCGCGGTTGCCAGCTTCGAAGCCACCCGTCAGGCAACGGGGAACCAGAACGCCAACCGCATCGAGATCAATGGCGACAAGGGAGCGATTCGCTTCAACTTTGAGGACATGAATCACCTGGAGTTTTATGACGCCACGCTCCCGCGCAAGCAGCAGGGCTGGACGAAGATCATGGTGACCCACGGCGGCGACCATCCCTACGTCGCCAACTGGTGGCCCGATGCCCACATCATTGGTTACGAGCATGGCTTCATCAATCAGCTTGCCGACATGATGAAGGTGCTGGGCGGCAAGGAGCCGGAAGTGCCGCTGCCGGATTTTGAAGATGCATATAAGACGCAGCTCGTGCTTGAAGCAGCAATGCAGGCGGCCGAGCAGCACCGGCCGGTGAAGCTTTCGGAATTGCCGCAGTAGGTTTTTCTATGGCCTGGACGTCGTTATGCGAGCTGAATGAACTGGAAGAAGGGCGGGGAAAATACGTCGAGATCGGCGGCTTCCAGCTTGCCGTCGTCCTGAGCCATGGCCAGGTCTACGTCACCGACAATGTCTGCCCCCACGCGGGTGGGAATCTTTCCGAAGGTCACGTGGACAACGGCTGCATCGTGTGTCCGTGGCATTCATGGCCGTTCGAATTGACCACAGGGCAGCTTCGCGGCGCGCCGGGCGTCGCGATCACCACTTACAGGACGCGCACGATTCAACCCGAAGGAAAATCGGTGCTAATCCAGGCGGATTTGCCAATTTTCTAGAAAAAGAGCGCCGGCTATTCCCGGCACACATCAGCCAGCACATGTTCGGCGACGAAAATGGGCACCGTCGTCGCGACACCCAGCGCAATGGCATCACTGGGCCGGCTGTCGATCCGGATCACGTGCGAATTCTGGCGAATGTGAATCTTGGCGTAGAAGGTGTGTTCCTGGAGGTCGTTGATCTCGATCCGCTCGATGGTGCCGCCCATGTTTTCAATCACGTCGGCCAATAGATCATGTGTCAGCGGGCGCGGATGAGGAATGCCTTTGAGGCGTCGATCGATCGCGTAGGCTTCGCCGCTGCCGATCACGATGGGAAACTTGCGCTCGCCCTCGACTTCCTTCAGGACGATGATCTGCTCCGGCTGCATCTCGCTGATGATGATCTTGTGCAGTTCCATCTCGACGGACATCGCAGCGCCTCCGTGGGAACAAATTGTACGCTAGAATTATCGAAAAATCGTGTCAAGGGAGAATTGCCGGGCATGCGCGTCTAGCGGTTCAATCGCATATAATGCAGCACATGACTTATCGATCGGGCCGGGCAAGCGCGCGATGGATTCTGCTGATTGGCGGGGCGGCCGTCGTCGTTCTGCTGTCCATCGGCGCGCTCTACCTGTTGGGGCCATCGGTCACCGTCACTGAGGTCGTCCAGGGGCCGGTCGTCGAATCGTTTTATGCCACTGGGACGATCGAGCCATCGACTGAATATCCCATTCGCACCGGCACCGCCGGGCTGCTGATCGACGTGAAGGTCGACAAGGGCGACCACGTCAAGAAGGGGCAGGTCATCGCAATCGTCAGCGAGCCGCAGCTTCAATTGGCGCTGGACAAAGCCAAGGCGTCGCTGGAACAGGCCCAGCGCCGAGCCGATGAACATTCTTCACCCGTGCTGGCCGAATTTGATTCAAAGATCCAGGCCATGCAGGCGATGCTCGACAACGCGAATCGCGAAGAAAAGAGCCTCGAACAGGTGGCCGCGACCGGCGCTTCATCCCGCACCGATCGCGATCGGGCGGCAGATCGCGTCAAAGAGCATTGGAGTGAACTGGAATCGCTTAAGGCGCAGCGTGCTCAGAGCGTGCTTCAGTTAGACAACGACCTTGAAGTCGCGAAGGCCGCTGTCCATGCCGCCCAGACCGACTTCGATCGCCAGACGCTGACTAGCCCTGTGGACGGCGTGGTCCTCGATCGCCCGCAGCCGCGCGGCACACGCCTCGCTCTCAACGATCACATCATGCAGATCGCCGACGTCCGGCCAGCGAATTTGGTGATGCGAGCGGCAGTGGATGAAGAAAATGTTGCGCAGGTTCAGACCGGGCAGAAAGTGATCGTCACGCTCTATTCCTTCCCCAACCACACGTTTGAGGCGCAAGTTTCCAAGCTCTACGACAAGGCAGAGCCGGATCGGCGCACGTTCGAAGTGGACGTGAAGCTTGCCGATCCCGATCCCAAATTGGCCGCGGGTATGACTGGGGAATTGGCCTTCGTGATCGCAGCGAAGGAACAAACGCCGATCATCCCTTCGCAGGCAGTGCAGGCAGGACATGTCTACACGGTGCATGATGGCCGCCTGGCGCTGGCTGATGTGAAGACGGGACTGCGCAGCATTGAGCGGGTGGAGATTCTTTCCGGGCTATCGCCCGGCGACCCGGTGGTGATCAGCCCCGTCGCGATAAACGACGTTGGCCGGCGTGTTCGCCTATCGCGGATGGATCCCAAAGCCGCCGCCGATTTGAATACGCCACCGCAACGCGAGGTTTTCAAGGGATTCAACTGATAATTCGCAGACGACGTCATGGAGGGCGGCAGTCCTCTGCCGCCGCGACTTGTGAAAAGTTACACTTCGCAGCGCTCGCGGCATTGCAGGAGCAACGCCCCCCAGTCGAAACACGCCCGACGAAGAAGCATCAGCCGATCGGCGCGCGCAGCCGGTGAAAGACCTTGGCCTTCGAGCTTGCTCAGGACAAACGCGTCGATCGGATTAGTCGGCCAATCCTTTTGATGAACGGCGGGAGGCTGCGGATGGCCGATGGGCGAAAAGGACCAGGGAAGCGGGTGACTGGCTGTGGCGGGAGGCGCCTCTGCGCCTGATGCGCGATGCGCTACAAACGACGCCGTGACGATTGCAAATACGGCAATGAGAGCAAGACAGGCATGCCGCCACAACGTGTACATTCCCTTTTATAACCTCCAGATATGCAATCCTGTGTCACCAAAGATGATACCTGATTGCGCAAATGGGTGTTGCATGCATCTTGTAACGAGCCAACGCGACTCCTATCTTGCTGGCTGCGGGTCGTGCCTATCATTGTTTGACTGCGACAAATGGAGAAATCATGCGGAATGGCAGCATCTTTTTTGGAGCGCTCGTCATGGCACTTTCCAGCTTCTTTGGCTCCGCTCATGGATCGCCTGCGCCCAATCTTCCGGCGGCGGCCGTTCAGCTTCAGGCCGACAAGAACGCCAAGCCGGGCGAGCTGCACACCGCTGTCGTCGCTGGCGGCTGCTTCTGGTGCATTGAAGGTGTCTATCAGCAGCTCGATGGAGTGAAAACCGTTACCTCGGGTTACGCAGGCGGAACGAAGGAAACCGCGAATTACGATGCCGTCTGCACCGGAACGACTGGCCATGCCGAATCGGTGAAGATCACGTATGACCCGGCCAAGATCACCTATGGCGAGCTGCTTCGAGTCCTTTTCACCGTGATCGATCCGACCCAGAAGGATCAGCAGGGGCCGGATGTCGGGCATCAATATCGTTCAGCCGTGTTCTATCTGGACGACGATCAGAAAAAGGTTGCCGAGGCTTACATTCAGCAACTCAACGCGACGAAGATCTTCAAGCAGAAGATCGCTACGACCGTTGAGCCGCTGAAGGCCGACGCGTTTTATCCTGCCGAGGCCTACCACCAGAACTTCGTCGCCTGCCATCTGCTGCATCCGTACGTTCGGCAGGAGGCCCTTCCCAAGATCGAGAAGGTCCGCGATAAGTTTAAAGACGAAGTGAAGAAGGAAGACAATACGAAGTAGGAACAGGCGGGGCGGCGCAAGTCCGGTTCTGTGCCCGGTTACTTGTTCTCAGCTTTTGTCGGCTGCTTCATCAAACTGTCGCGAAGCGCATTGACCGCGGCAATGCGCGGCTGATCTTCCAGCGTTGCATCAAAGGTGAGCGTGCGACCGGTCAATCGCTCGAGCCGGGCGATTGTAAGCTTGCTGAGTGTCGCATCCTGGCAATAGAGACAATCGACCAGAAAATCCGCATTTTCGCGCAGCCGCGATGAAGTTTCATCGGGAAACGCGGTGAATCGCGAAAGCACTTCATCAATTCGCGCCGTTTGCTCGCAACTCAACGTCGAACGACTCACATGCATCAGGCACAGCGCGCCCGGCTTGCCGAGCTTGCGCAACGTCCGCATGGCGAGCGCGCGATTGTGAAACTCCGTCGAGTCCAGCAGCGGCAGTTGTGCCTGCACCTGCTGCATGATCGTGGGTTCGACTGGAAGATCGCCAGCCAGCACTTGCCAGGCGGCTTCCGATTCCGGCGCCATCGCCGACTCCTGCCGCAGATGACGGAGCATGGGCAGCACGTATCGATCGAGCAGTTCAAAATGCTTTCGATAAAAGGCCGAGTAGCTCGGCTCATTGATGTCCACGACCGCAGACGCGCCAGACTCTTCGCGCGAGCTCAGTCGCAGCGTCACCATGCCGTTCATGCGCATCAACAGCACGCTGCGATCGCCGGTCGGCATGAACCAGGTGCAGCCAATCTGCAATTCCGAAGGGCGCGACTGGACCTGATAAACGACATGGTCGATTTCGTTCGGCCAGTCCTGGGCCGTAAATTCAAACTCGATTTGATCGGGAATGTCGTGAGAAAGCTCCCGGCACAAGACCGTGGCCGGGTAGGGCAGCTCCTTCAATTCCGCGCGCTGCTCCTCGTAATATCGCAGCGGCGTCATCACCGGTTGCAGCGTCAGATCATCGCCATCGCGCACGAGCAGAAAAACATCGTTGATGTGCTGCTCTTTCATCAGCGGCTTGGATTTGATCCCCGCCAGCGTCTGCTGGCGTTGCTGGGCAAGTAGATTTGGACTATCGCCGCCGAAGGCTGACCCGATGCAGGTTAGGAAAATGCCGGTGCATAGCAGAGTGCGTACGACCATAAAGATCCCCGCAAATAGTAGGCTCTGTCTGGAAACTCCGCGCGGGCGATGCTTGCGTCTGAGGGCGTGCCTGCTTCGTTGCTCCTCCTCACCGTATTTCCTTACCAATACGCTTCGTCGTCGCGCCTCGCAGTCCCGCCCTCATCCGCGGCGCCTCGCCGCGCGGGGAGTTTCCAGACAGAGCCCGCGCGCTTGGTCCGATATTGTGTTTATCGGATATTTGGCCCACGAGCATCATCCAAAGGATTAAATGGGTGAGCGAATTGAGGACTCATGGGCCGTTTGGAGTGGATTTATGCATTAGCCCGGTTCGACATCGGGCACTTTTGCGAACGCTAATGCGCGCGTCTGCCCTTCGAAGCGCCCTTCGGAAGGTGAGTGTGGGTCGATTCGAATCTTCCCATCTTCGGCAGGCGGAGCCGCGTGCGCATATTCCGGCGCAATCGCGAACGTCACAGGAATGTCTGAGCCGAAGGGATAGACACGCACATAGCATTTAGCCAGTGGCAATTTCTGAAAGTGGCGATTATTCAGAATGATCTGCTTGAGATACTTCGCCTTTTCGCTGTCTGCCGCGCCGGCGCTGAGCTCATAAATCTCCAGAGAACAGGTGCGTCCCTCCGGCTCAATCTGAAATAGCACGCCACATTGATCCGGCCGACGATCCGTCTTGTCGCCGAGCAATCCAAGATGCCATGCGCAACGGTAAATCTGGCATCCATGCGGGCGAGTCTCGTAGATCGAACAACCATTGCCCACATGTCTGCATCGCGTGTAATAGGGCTTTCCCAAAGCCGATGACCCAATCGCGTCACAACAAGCTGTGCACTCGCCACATTGGTTGTTGACCGGCGCACCCAGCATGATTGGCAAGCTCGTGGACATTCGAACTCGCAGTATACCGAGGCGGACGCCGTCTCAGAATATCGCCTCGGGAGAAATACTCGGGTGAATCGCTGTTACGAATTGGACCAATCTATCAGAAAGTTCGCTGCCGCTTCAGGTGATGAAAAATAGTGCTCGCCTTCGGCTGGTGAATCTGGATTTGTGAACACACCAAGGCTTTCGCTTGAACTCCGGTACGCTTCAAAGCGCCTGCCGGTGGGAATGATTCCACCAATATATATCAAACCGGCCTCGGGATTCTCCAAGACAATCTGCGCACGAGGCGATCGCTCGAGAAGTAGAATCGCCAGTTCACGAAGCGGCTCGAGTTCATTCGCAAGACTGCCAAAGTCGCGATGCCACTCGGCCATTTGCCACGTACTTGGATGTCCGTTTTGTCGCACGGTCCCTCGACTCTTGAACTGATGGCCCGGTTGGACACGAGCACAAAAGATAATAGGCGCAGCGTGATAGCTCTAAATCGGTGGACTGGTTGAGGCCCCATTCACCCGCTACCCTTATTCTTGCCGGAGAAACACGAATCCGCGCACCTTTCGAACCGGAGCAGGCGTGCAGACCGACAGCGTCACCAGCTACGACGAGCTTCCTTATCACAGCAATCCGTTTCACTACACGCATCCCGATGCGCTGGCCACGGCGGCGATTCTCGCGGGGCTGGAACCGCCGGACGTACAGCGCTGTCGGGTATTGGAACTGGGCTGCGCGGGTGGCGGGAATCTCATTCCGATGGCTGAGGGATTGCCGGAGAGTAAGTTCGTCGGCATCGACCTTTCGGCTCGTCAGGTCGCTCAAGGCCAGGCAATCATCGATGCGCTCAAGCTCCAGAACATCCGGCTCAAAGCGATGAGCATCATGGATGTGACGCCGGAATTCGGGCAGTTCGATTACATCATCTGCCACGGCGTCTATTCCTGGGTGCCGCCCGCGGTGCAGGAAAAAATCCTGGAAATCTGCAACGTCAACCTGAGCCGCAATGGCGTCGCCTACGTCAGCTACAACACCTACCCCGGCTGGCACATGCGGCAGATGATCCGCGAGATGATGCTCTTTCACGTCGAGCAGATCCGCGATCCGCGCCAGCGCGTGCGCGAGGCGCTGACGTTGCTGGACATGCTGGTTCACTCGGCGGGCACTCACGACACGCCTTATGCGCAGCTCCTCAAAGAGGAAATGGAAACGCTCCAATCGGCCGGCGAACACTACGTCTTCCATGAACATTTGGAGGACATCAACGAGCCGCTGTACTTCCATCAGTTTGTTAAACGTGCCGCCGCCAAGGGACTTCAGTATCTGGGCGAAGCGCAGAGCTATGAAGGCGCGGGTCGGATCGATCCATCGGCGGCGCAATGGCTCATGCAACAGACGAAGGATGCCGTCCGGCGCGAGCAGTATTGCGATTTCATCATGAGCCGGCGATTTCGCTGGACGCTGTTGTGTCACAATGATCAGGCGGTGGACCACACCCCTGATCCGCGTCGCGTCGAGAAGCTCCAAATCACAGCGATCTTGAACTGCTCGACGCCAGATCCCGATCTTCGCTCGGGTGCCAAGGTTACTTTCGTCTCACCCAAAAATGTCGAGATGACCAGCGATAACCCGATCGTCAAAGGCGCGCTGGCCGCCCTGATTCGCCATAAGCCAGCGGCAATCAGCTTCGATACCCTGTGCCAGGAAATTCAGCGCTTGGCGCGCGGAACGGATGAGCCGATGAGCGAGGCAGATCGCCAATTTGCTGCCGGCGCGATGCTGCAGTGCCATCATTCGGGAACAGTCGAATTACATACTTATTTGCCGCCGTTCACGCTGCAGATCAGCGAGCGTCCCAAGGCAATGCTCATGGCCCGTCTTCAGGCGGGTGATCAGGCGCTGATCACCAGCCGTCGGCATCGCATCATTCATCTCAATCCGTTTGATTTTCAGGTGCTGATACTGCTTGATGGGACGCGCGATCGTGCGGCGCTGCTGAAGGCCATCGAAGCGGCAGTGGCCTCGGGTGAATTGGGAATCAAGGACAAAGAGGGTAAGGCACCGGATCCGTCGGTGCTGCCCGATCTGCTAGACCATTCGCTGCGCCGGATCGCCTTTGCAGCACTGTTGGTTGAATGAGGTATCGCAAATGAGTGAGTCACAGAGTACCAGACCGCAGATCATCAGCCCCGACACGCTTCGCGGGAGCGCAGAAGATCGCACACCACCCGAGCAGGTGCTGACCTCGAAATGGCCGGTGCTTCATCATGGAAAGGTGCCGAGCGTTGATCCTTATTCGCCCGAATGGCGATTGAAAATCTTCGGGCTCGTCGAGGCGCCTTATGAACTGACCTATGCCGAGCTTCGCGCGATGCCCGCGGTGGATATCGTCTGCGACATGCACTGCGTGACCCACTGGAGCCGGTTGAACAACGTCTTTACTGGTGTTCCCACGCGCGCCTTAGTCGAAAAAGCGAAGCCTCGTCCCGAAGCGCGCTTCGTGATGTGCCATAGCGAGGCCGGTTTCACGACCAATTTGCCGTTGCAGGAATTTGTCACCGAAGATTGCATCCTGGCGTATCAGTGGGAAGGCCAGGACATCACGCCCGAGCACGGCTGGCCGCTGCGCGGGCTCGTGCCGAGGCTCTATTTGTGGAAAAGTGCCAAATGGATTCGCGCCATCGAACTGCGCGGCACCGACGCCCCCGGATTCTGGGAGCAGAGCGGCTATCACATGCACGGCGATCCATGGAAAGAAGAGCGATTTGGCTGGTAGAGATCGACCGCTTCAACTTTTCCGCAATTTTTGTAGTCGTGCAACGACATTAAGGAAGTAACCTTTCGCAAAATGTGACTATCAATGAAGGAGGCGTCATGTCTCACAAATGGCTATTTGGCCGATTGATCGCGGCTTTGATGATCGCAGGATTACCGACTGTGGCATTCGGCCAGGCTCTGGCCGATCGTGTGCCGGCTGATGCAATCATCTATGTCGGTTGGCGCGGCGAAAACTCGCTGGGGCCGGGATTCGAAGGGTCCAACTTCAAGAAGGTCTTGGACCAGTCGCAAATCCCCCAATTCATCGACGAATTCCTGCCGGCACTCGCGGACCGCGTTGCCAAAGAGCATCCTGATACCGCCCAGGCGATCGGAGTTTTTCGCTCGGTGGTCGGGCCGATGTGGCGTCATCCCTCGGCCTTTTTCTTCGCCGGCGTCGATTTCACCAATCCCAATCAGCCGATGCCTCACGTGGGATTGCTATGCGATGCGGGAGACGAAGCGGCCGCTTTGGAAAAGCAGGTGCAGGGACTTCTGCAGAACGTCGGCAACATTCCGGTTCCCATCAATGTCGTGCGATCGGGAAATCTGGTCGCAGTGCTCGCGGGTTATTCCAATCCGCAGGCAGCCCTGCCCGGCGGACAGGGTGGCGGGGCGGCACTGTCGGCCGATGCCAATTTCACCCAGGCCCTCGGCGAAGTTTCAAAGAACGCGGTCGGTACCGGATACATTAACTTTGAAGCGCTCTTTGGTTTGATCGATCACGTCGTGCAGATGGCCGCGCCACCGGAAGCGCAGCAGGCATGGCCCAAAATTGAGGATGGTTTGGGACTTCGCGGCCTCAAGCGAATGATTTTCACGCAGGGGTTTGACGGGCCGGAGTGGGGGACGCGCGTGTTCGTTTCCGCGCCTGAGCCGCGCCAGGGATTGCTGGCGATGCTCGACCAGGCCAAGCCGCTCTCGAACGAAATCTATTCGACGATTCCCGAGAACGTTCGCATGGCCGGCGCAACACATTTTGACGTGGGCGAACTGGTTTCGGCCGTTCAGCGCGCTGCGGCTCAAGTCGATCCGAATATCGGCCAGATGATCGACAGCGTCTTCCAGCAGGTCTCGCAGACGGTTGGTGTGGACGTTCGCAAGGATTTCTTTGGATCATTGGGCAATGAGTGGAGCTTCTATATCGACCCGAAAGTGATGGGGCGGAGCATGCTCGGCATGACCGTCGTCAATCATCTCAAAGACCCGGCCAAGGCTGAAGAATCAATTCTGAAAGTCGAGCAGTTCATCACCTCGACCATCAGCCAGCAGTTGGAGCAGCAGAAGCCGAAGATGAGCCTTTCGGTCGAGCAGATACATTCCGGCGACGTGACGATTCATTACCTCGGCACGCCATTCGTAGCGCCCTCGTGGGCGGTCAGCAATGGCAATCTTTATATCGGGCTCTATCCGCAGGTGGTCGCGGCTGCCGCGGCACAAGGCGCGGGTCATGGTCGATCGATCCTGAACAACACGAGCTTCACCAATCTTCGCCAGAAACTCGGTGGCGAAAATGCGACTTCCTTCCAGTACATGGACCTGCCGAATCTGATGCCCGATTCGTATGGGGCATGGGTGGCGATTACCCGCGCCGGTGGCTTTGGAGATCTGTTTGGCGTCCCCGCGCCGCCGCTGGTTCTGCCGACGCTGGACAAGATCATGCCGTATGTCTCGCCATCGGGAGCGGTGTCGTGGGTCGATGCGAAAGGGGCGCACGCTCGCGCGATCGAATCATTCCCCGGCAGCGAATTACTCTCTTCCGATCCGCTGGCCTTTGGGCCGGCACAGGAAGCGATGATGGTCAGCGTGATGCTCCCCGCACTGAATAAGGCCCGCGAGCAGGCCAATCGCGTGAAGAGTGCCAACAATCTCCGCCAGATTGGGTTGGGCGCGCTAATGTATGCCGACAAGCAGAATGGATCGCTGCCTCCCGATCTTGGCACGCTTTTTAACTCCGAGGACCTCCCACCAGCCATATTGATAAATCCGCGGGGCAAGAACTCCTTGCCTCCTAATATTGGGTCGATGTCCAAAGAACAGTTGAAGCAGTGGGCGGATCAGAACAGTGATTACATGTGGTTCGGCTCAGGAAAGAAAAATACGGACGGAGCCAATGTACTGATCGCGTCGGAGAAGCCGGACGGCATGTCGGATGGCGTAAATATGCTCTTTGGCGACGGGCATGTGGAATTTGTCGCGCCGATATCGGAAGCGGAAAACCGGATTCGCCAGGCGGAATCGGGACGCCCGCCGCGCATCGCACCGCGCGCTCGCGGGCGCGGCCGACGCGGAGCTGGCGCGCCGGGGAGATAGTGTTCCGCATCGCTTTTGAGAACGACAACTGTTTCTCGCAGTGAAAGAGCCGCGCACGAAGTAAGCGGATTATCGCACAATCGCGTCAATCCGCTTACTTCGTGCGCGGCTCTTTTCGTTCTACGGGCATTAACATTTACTTTGTCAAACGATCTTGCAGGCTTCGTCGAAGCTTAGACGCGGACCGCGCGGATGGAGCTTTGATGCATCGCCATAACCGATATTGATCAGAAAGTTGGATTTCCATCGACCATCTGGGAAGAACTCCGCATCCACTTTCGCGTTATCGAAACCCGACATCGGACCGGTGTCTAACCCCAGCGCCCGGGCTGCGATGATCAGATAAGCGCCCTGCAGTGTCGCATTGCGGAAGGCGTGAATCTTCGTGAATTCTTCCTTGCCCGGCTGCGTGAAGGCTTCGCCGAACTTGGGATTGTGCGGGAAGAGCTTGGGCGCAAATTCATAAAAACGCGTATCGGTGGCGACGATCGCGCAGACCGGCGCCGCCATCGTCTTATCGACATTGCCCGGCGCGAGAGCCGGTTTTAGCCGCGCTTTGGCCTGGGGTGATTTCACAAACATCACCCGCATCGGGCTGGTGTTCGCCGACGTCGGCCCCATCTTGGCCGTGTCGTAAATCCTCCGCAGCAATTCATCATCCACCGGCTTGTCCAGCCAGACCGTATGCGTTCGCGCCTCGCGGAAGATCAGATTCAGACCGGCATCGTCCAATATTTTGGCCATGTGAGAATTCCTTAAGTAATCTTGCGAAGACAATAGCGCAGATGGCGTGTGAATTTCAAATCAGCCGGCCGGAAACCGTTTCGATCAGGAGCGTCAGGCCGATGAGGATCAGCACGAGATAGACATAACCCAGAAACGATCGCCCATGCAGGCGACAGTTGATCTGCCGACCAATGAGAACCGCGACAAACACCGGCAGCAATGACAGCACAAAATAGCGAATGACGACGGACGAAAGAAATCCAGCGATCCAATATCCCAGCAGACCGACCAAACTTGCCGGCAGAAAATAGGCCTGCAATGTCGCTCGAAATTCCCTCGCGGGCCAGCGGCGCAGCGATCCATAAATCGCCAGCGGCGGCCCGTTCATGCCATAAGCGCCGCCCAAGACCCCGGCACAAAATCCGAATCCCAGCAGCCACGACAACCGATCGCGACGCAGATGAAAGCGGTGCTGATTGAAGAGCGAATAAAGCGAAAACAGGATCAGAATTGACGCCAGCAGGATCTTGATGAGCCGCTCGTTAGCGGTTTTGAGAATGATCAATCCCAGCGGAATACCCGCGAGCGTGGAGATCACGAGCCAGAAGGCGCTTTTGCGATGGATATCCCGCCAGTCCTGCGCGACGACGATGCCGGCCACCGTGATCGACAGCAGCACCGCGAGCGGCGCCGCCACCATCACTGGAATGCGCAGCGCCAGCAGCGGCACCGCCACCAGCGCTTCGCCAAAGCCAAAGGCCGAGCGAAACAGCGTGGCGGCAAACACCACGCACAGCACGTAAGTGATCGTGGGGGTCAGCAAATGTGCGATCGTTCAATTGTCAAATGAAGTTCCATAGGCGGCCACAAGCCAGAAGGCGCGGGCGGCGCTGGATTGATCGATCAGGCGCACCGGATCGATTGGCTGCGTCGCCATCTCCTGCCAGTCGCGCGGATACCAGCCATTGGGAGCACGATGCGAATGCAACGTAATCGCGCAGCGCGTGCAGAGCCCCAGCCAGTGCGGATTGTGGTCGGCATTATAAACTTCGAGGAAGCCTTCCATGAGTTTGTGCCCGAACTTGCCGTTGCCGATGAAGATCCCGGATTGGCTGTCCACCCATTTCTTTTCAGAAGCCGCCGCGATGCGCTCCGCTTCTTTCAGATAGGCTTGGTCCTTGGTGATCTCATACAGCATGGCGCCGGCGCGCATCTGCGTCGCGGAGTTGTAGGAAAACTTGGCGCGGGCGATGCTGCCATCCGACACGCGGATCGAATCGAAGACCAAGCCGTCCGAATCCTCCAGATGCTTTTGCGTCCAGGCATACAGACCCTTGGCAATCGCAAGATCCTCATCGTCATGCTTGATCTTGTAGAACTCCAGCGCATCCAGCATGGCCGGCCCGCATGAGCAGGCATGCTTGCGATCTTTGCGGTCCTCGTGCCAGTAGATTCCGCCGCCCAGTGAATCATCCTTGCCGCTCATGACGAAGTTGAACGCATCGGTCGCCAGCTTGAGATCAGCGGGATCATGCGTCAGGTTGTAGGCCTCCAGCAGCGAAAGGACGATCCAGGCGTTGTCGTCGTAATACCGGTCGGGCTTCTTTGGACCGGGATTGACGTCCAAACCGGGAAGGCCGTGGTTCTCGGTGCGATACGTGCGGAGCGCCTTGGCATAAGCTCGCACCGCGGGCAGATACATGTCCGGATCAGATCGCGCCGCTGCAGTCAGTGCCGACAATTGCACACTCGCATCCCAGAGCCATGCCGGGTGGCGGGTCTGACCTTTTCCAATTTCCTCGGCAAAATATCCGTCTCTTGGCATGTAGAACGATCGACGAATCTGCGCCAGGCTTTCCCCGCCCCAGGCGGCTGCCGCGGGAGCGGACGTTTGCGTCTTATGCAGCACCTGCTCGATCGGCTCCTTGCCGGTGTAGATCGGCTTGCGATCGGTCAGCGTCTTCACGCGGACATTGCGAAAATACGTAGGCAGCCCTCCATGATTCTGCAGGCCGATGAATCCCTCGCGCGGGAGCGCGCCCATCGCATAAGGAAACTTATTGCGCTTCCCGTCCGGATTTCGGTGCGGCGTCGTCCATTGATCCAGATCCGCCTTCACGATCTGTGTACCATTCAACTCGACCGTGATCATGCTCCCGTTGGCGGTGATGCGGAAATGATTCCACTCGCCCGGCGGCTTACACACATTCGCCGACGGCGGCACCATGTCGTACAGCGCGCCGGTCGCGTGAATGTTGTTCCATTTGTAGTCGTAGTCGGCATCCGCCAGGATCTGAATCTCAAAGCCGGTCTGTACTTCATGATGATTGTCGTGCACGCGGATGAACGCGCCGCTGTTGCTCCACTCGTGCGCGACCACCTTGAAGTCCAGCTCAAGAACAAAATCGCAGTACCTTTTCTTGGTGAAAAGCGTGTGCCCTTCGCTGTTGATGTACAACTCGCCCTGCGGATCGACCATCCAGACGAATTCCTTGCCCTTCATGTCCCAGGCATTGAGGTCCTTCCCGTCGAAGAGGATCTCCCATCCGTCGCCGTCAAAGCGGGGCGTGTAGTCGGTTGTGGGTTTTGCGTTTTGTGCTCGAGCCACGCCTGGGCCCATGGCCAGCATCGCCAGAACTATTGTGAGCCATGCACTTTTCATGAACTGCCTCCGAATCATTCGCGCGAGCCAAGTCTTAGCGTGACTGTCCCCATGACGCCAGCGGTTCTGCATAGATTACCCGCGTTGATGCAATGCGTTATGGGTATGCCAGGATCGAGCATTCCATTTCAAATTTGAAATTTGAGATTTCAGATCTCAGAAGGTCAGTGCAGTCTTGCGGCTTTCGCGGCTTATAGGGGAGACCAAATAAGCCATGCATATCAGGCCGCATGTCGGTACACTATTGTCCCTTCTTCAGCGGAGCATGCCTTATGACTCAAAGAACCAATTCACTCACCCGGCGGGAGTGCCTGGCCGGCGCGTCGGCGGGAATCGCATTGGCCATGCTCGATGGCGTGGCGTGGAGTGCCGAGGCTCTTCCTTCAGCTGGCACCGGGAACGATTTTAAAACTGCCTCGCCGCGCGAAGAGATCCGGCCGGCTTTTTCGATCGAACCGCAGGGCGGCGCGGGTGGAACACCGGCTCTGGTGATCACCGCCGACGACCGCGCCGGCCTCGATGGCTGCTGGAAGCGCACGATTGCGGTTGAGGCGCGGAAGTTCTATCGCTTCGAAGCGCTCTATCGGGCGCAGAATGTGGCCGTCCCTCGTCGCAGCATCGTCGTGAAGCTCGATTGGCGCGATGCCCGCAACCGGCAAGTACCACTCGATGGCCCAGGCGTCAGCGACGTGCTGGTCGGCGTGACGCCGATGGCGGAGACCGAATTCCCCGAACCTGGATCGATTCGAGAAGACGGCTGGACGCCGATCACCGGCACCTACCGCGCACCCGCCGGCGCAACACAATTGCGCATTCAGCTGCATCTTCAATGGTCGAGCAATTCGCAGGTGAAGTGGTCCAACATCTCCGTCGTCCAATGTGAAGCGCCGGCTCCGCGCACAGTTCGTCTGGCGACCATTCATCTTCAGCCGCGTGGCGGAAAATCTGCGATGGATCAATGCAAGCTGTATCAGCCCTTGATCGAGCAGGCCGCGGAACAGAAGGCCGATCTCGTTGTGCTAGGGGAAACGCTCACCTATGCCTTCACCGGCAAAAAGTTCGAAGACGTCGCCGAACCCATTCCCGGCCCTTCGACGCAATATTTTGGCCAGATTGCCAAGAAGCACGACATGTATATCGTCCCCGGCCTGGTCGAGCGCGAAGGGCATCTGATTTACAACACTGCCGTCTTGATTGGCCCCGATGGCAGCGTGCAGGGCAAATATCGCAAAACCTGCCTACCGCGCGGCGAGATCGATGGCGGCCTCTGCCCCGGCAGCGAATATCCGGTCTTCAACACCCGCTTCGGAAAGCTCGGCATCATGATCTGCTACGACGGATTTTTCCCGGAAGTGGCCCGGCAACTGACCGATCGCGGCGCGGAAGTGATCGCCTGGCCCGTCTGGGGCTGCAATCCGCTGCTGGCCCGTGCGCGGGCGTGCGAGAATCATGTGTATCTGGTCAGCAGCACCTATGAACCGATCGAGCACAATTGGATGCTGTCAGCAGTCTTCGACCACACCGGCAACACCCTCGCCTGCGCCAACAAATGGGGCACCGTCGCGGTAGCCGAAGTGGATTTGAATGTGCGCACCCATTGGCCGAGCCTGGGCGATTTCGCAGCTGAAATCCCAAGGCATCGGCCGATCGCGGTGGGTGAACCGAAGATGGGATGAAATGCAGGTTAGTACGCCGCGCAATCGTTTAGCGGGCGGACTTGTCCGCCGTTGTGCGCGCCTTGGATAATGCGTGGATATGCGCACGCTTTCTCGAAGCAGTACGCGATTCGGAAACAAAAGAGCGGGCAACGGCTCGCAAGCGAGCCCGCTAAACTTGCGGGATGACGTCAGGAGAAACCGATATGCAACCCAAACCGGATCGACGGACGTTTCTTGCGGGACTCGGCGCGGCGGGCGCTGCGCTGGCGACGATGGGCGCCACATCCCCTACCACTCGACCGCATAGCAAGAATAAAGATGCCATCATCGTCGGCATGATCGGCACCGGCGGCCGCGGGACGGAACTGGCCGGATCCTATGCCGGCATGAGCGACGTGATCGTCCACACCGTCTGCGACGTGGACGCAGCCCACGCGAAAAACGGCGCGGACGCGGCGGAACGAAAGCAGGGCACTCGACCCAAGATCGTCGATGATCTTCGGCACGTGCTCGATGATCCCGCGATTCAGGCGGTCGTCATCGCGACCCCCGATCATTGGCACGCTCCCGCCGCAATCCTCGCCTGCCAGGCGGGAAAGCACGTCTATGTCGAGAAACCCTGCTGCCACAATCCGCAGGAAGGGCAATGGCTCGTGGAAACGGCGCGGAAGCACAATCGCGTCGTGCAGCAAGGCACGCAGCACCGTTCCTGGCCCGCCCATCGCGAGGCAATCGAGCGCGTGCTGGCCGACGACATCGGAAAGGTCTACCTGAGCCGAGGCTGGTACAACAACAATCGCCCAATCACCGGCAAGCGCATGCCAGCATCCGTGCCACCTGGTCTCAACTGGGATCTCTGGCAGGGGCCCGCGCCCCGTTGCGATTTCACCGACAACGTCGTCCCCTACAAATGGCACTGGTACTGGAACTGGGGCACGGGCGAGATCGGGAACAACGGCATCCACGCCCTGGACCTGTGTCGATGGGGACTGGGCGTCGATTATCCCCGCAAAGTCACCGCGGGAGGCGGGCGCTATCACTTCCACGACGATCAGCAGACCCCCGACACCCTCAGCGTCACCTACAACTTCGGCGACAAAGCCATCTTCTGGGAAGGGCGAAGCTGCAATCCGGTTGGTTTTGAAGACATGGGCTTCGGCATCGAATTCTACGGCGACAAAGCCACGGTCATCCTCGATGGCGGCGGCTATCGCATCAACGATCTCAAAGGAAAACTGCTGCACAAGCAGACCGGCGTCGCCAACAATGAAGTCCACATCCAGAACTTCATCGACTGCATCCGCTCCGGCAAGCGCCCCAATGCCGACGTCGAGATCGGCGTGAAGAGCACGCTCCTGTGCCACCTGGGCAACATCGCGTACCGCACCGGTGGCGTGGTGAACTGCGATCCCGCAACAGGGCAGATCCTGGGTCACCCGGCGGCGCGGGCACTGTGGGGACGGACGTATGAGCCGCAATGGAAGCCGAAGGTATAAGGAGTGGTCGAGATTGATCATTTACTTTTTTCGCAATAGACGCATCCCTTGCATGGGGATTAATTGGACACCATTGACTGCCGCCTTTTACTCCCTCTCCCGCTACTGCGGGGGAGGGCTGGGGAGGGGGTTCTTTGCAAGAGATGCGCGGATGGAGGAACCCCCTCCCTTACCCTCCCCCGGCGAGTACGCCGAGGGAGGGAAAAGAGCGCGCAGCCTCGGTATCGCAGTCGTCTTGGCGCTGCTATTCCTCGTGACGAACTCTGCGACGGCGGCGACTTATTTCGTCGATCAGGCGAATCCGGACGCGAACGATCAGAACACAGGCACCGCCGCGCGCCCATGGAAGACGATCGGACATGCCGCGAGTGAAGTGCGCGCGGGCGATCGTGTGATCATTCGCAGCGGCATGTATCGCGAAGGCGCGTCGATCAAATCGTCCGGAGCTCCAAGTAAACCAATCATCTTCGAGGCCGACTCGCATTCGCGCGTCGTCATCACCGGCGCCGATCTGCTGACCAAGTGGACAAAAGAAAGCGATGGCACCTACAGCACGCCTTGGTCGTATGTCTTCGTCGGCTGGAACCCGCTCCACGCCCATCCAGATGATTCATACCATCGGCTGATTGGCCGATGCGAGCAGGTTTTCGAGATGGGTTATCCGCTTCGGCAGGTGCTGGATCGGAAAGAAATGGCGCGCGGCACCTTCTTTGTCGATCTGGATGCGAAACGGCTTTACGTTCACACAGCCGAGGATCGAGATTTCCTGACTCATTCAGCGCCGATGGAAGCATCGAGCCGGCAGACGATCTGGGATTGCCGCGGCGATTACGTCATCACGCGCGGCCTGCAATTTCGTTATGCGGCCAACGCCGCGCAGCAGGGAGCCGCGGCCTTTTCCGGGCAACACGACACGATTGAAAATTGCATCTTCGAGAAAACCAACGGCGCAGGCGCGACCTTTACGGGGCAGGACATCATCGTCCGAGGCTGTACCTTCCGCGATAATGGCCAGCTTGGATTTGGAGCCGGTCATGCTCATCGCCTGCTGTTGAGCGACTGTATCATTACCAACAACAACACCAAGGGCTTCAATCGCGATTGGGAAGCCGGCGGTGACAAGATCGTTTTGAGCCGGGATGTGGTGATCGATCGCTGCCAGTTCATCGCCAATCGCGGGCATGGCATCTGGTTCGATATCGGAAACGAGTCGGCGACCGTGCGGAATTCCCTGATCGCAGATAACGAAGACGGCGGCATCTTCGACGAAATCTCGTATGGACTGCGCGCAACCGACAACGTCATCGTCGGCAACGGACTTGCAGGCACGCCTGGCATGTGGGGCGCATCCGGCGGGATCTGCCTGTCCAGCTCACCCAATTCCGTGATCGAGCGGAATCTGCTGATCGCGAATAAGGAAGGAATCAGCTTCCGCGAAGCCGATCGAACGACGCCGCGCATTGATGCGAAGAAGGGTGCGCGGGAGGAGGCTATCTGGAATCACGACGACACGATCGATCATAACGTGCTGGCTTACAACGCCGATGCGCAAATCTGGGGCTGGTTCGACACCAACGATCAGCGGAGCTGGCCTAAGAAAATGCAGACGAAAGCCGAATCGGCGGCAGCCATGTCGCTGGAATCGCTGGCACTTCACTTATCGCAAAACTTGTATGCTGCCGATCCCGGGCGACAGCTGTTGCATTGGGGAACATCCTGGCGGCGAAACAAAGCTTACGGTTCTATGGATCAAGTACGTGACGAGCTTGGGCTTGAAGAGGGGAGTTCAACCGCGGCAATCGAGATTACGGATTACGCCAGTCGAGATTTCCGCGTCCCTCTCGATAGCCCCGCAATCAAACTGGGTTGCTATCCGAAAGGCGGGGTGCCCGGCGTGCACCTTGGAACATCGGACGAGGTCCGATCATCGCAAGGAGCCAATCCTTAAGGCCTCCACCACCTCCTGGATGACTGCTGACCAATCTTCCGGCAACCGTTGCCGGAATAAACGCATCGTCGGATACCACGGGCTGTCGGTCCGATTCGTGAGCCAGCGCCAGTCGGGAAGATGCGGCAGCAGCAGCCAAGTCGGTTTCGCCAGCGCGCCGGCCAAGTGAGCAACGGACGTGTCCACGGTGATGATCAGATCCAGGTTCGCAATCAACGCCGCGGTCTCGGCAAAATCGGTCAACTGATTCGCGTGATCGATCAACTCCAATCCAGCGGGTGGAGGCGCCGTCAAAGGAACGTTTTGAAGACTATGAAAAACTGCTCCGCAATCGGACAGAGGCGAAAGTCGCGACAGGTCCATCGAGCGATTGCGATCATTGGTATGCGTGGGTTTGCCGGCCCACGCGAGCCCAATCTTCAATCGATTTTCAGAGTCTCCGACGACCGACTTCCACTTTTCAACGCGCTTCGAATCAGCAGCAAGATATGGCACGTTCGCGGGAATCGAATCCGGTCGAGTCTTAAACGCTCGCGGAAGACTCATCAACGGGCAATGAAGATCATGGTGCGGCAACGGCGATCCACTTGCGATCAGTTCCGCGCCGCCCTCGAGGGATTTGAACAGCTCGAACAGTTCCGGCGGACATTCGAAGATGACCTTCCCGCCAAGCTGCGCGACGATCGGCACATATCTCGCAAATTGAATCGCATCACCAAATCCCTGCTCGGCATGCAGCAGGATCGTGCGGCTGTTCAATAGGGACCCATCCCAGGAGGGATCGGAGAATCGCAGGCTCCCGCGCCGTTTGTAAGCGGCCCAGCGCCATTCATATTCCTCCCAGCCGGCTTCGAATTGACCGGCACGAAGCAGCGCAACCGCGAGATTCCAATGCGCCTGCACGGCATGCGGCGCGAATTTCACTGCCGATTGACACGCGCGAACGGCTTTGTGACCTTCGCCCAGGGCTGCATACGCATTACCCAGATTTGAATGGGCATCGGAATAATCGGATTTGAGCTCGATCGCCTTCCGATAAGCGGCGATGGCTGATTCGAAGTCTCCCTTCTCGGCGAGGGCAACGCCGAGGTTGTTGTAAGCAGCCGCGCCGGTCGGCTGGAGCGAAATCGCTTTTTGACAAGCGGAAATCGCCTCGTCTAATTGGCCTTTGCGCGTCAGCGCGCTTCCGAGATTCGCATACGCGTCAGGGTAACTCGGCTGCAGTGAGATTGCTTTCTGATAACAAGCGATGGCTGCATCGACTTCATTTCGCTCGCAAAGGGCAATTCCGAGATTGCTATGAGCGACGGCAAGATCGCCTTTCAGGCGGATCGCCTGTCGGTATTCAATGAGTGCTTCATCGATCTGCCCAAGATGGCGATGGGCTTCACCGAGATTGCAATGATAGGAGGCGGCGGAGGGTTTGATCGTGACGGCCCGCTGGAGCAGCCGTACCGCCTGATCCGGCCGACCCGTTTGGATTGCCAAAACACCGAGTGAATTGAGCGCGGCGGCATGGTCGGGCTGCTGCGAGAGCACATCGCGATACAGCCTCTCGGCCTGGTCCATGCGCCCGGCGCCATGGTGCAGCAGCGCAACTTGAAGCGATTGCTCAGCTGTCAACGACGACATCTCGGTGGCCTCCGTGCCAACCGTGTCGCGTCTTTTGGTGGGACGCGACTCGACGCGCCCCGCAGGCGGGGCGGCTAAAGGGGGTATATGCGCGGTGACGCGATCAGACGCGGCTCGCGCAATCAAAACTCAATCGTCGATGCTTGCATCGTCCTGCTTACTTTAGCCGCCCCTTTGTGGGGCGCGTCTAGCCGCGCAGGACAAGACAAGCATCAGTTCACATACACCACTTCATTCGTGAACAGCAGCGCCTGAGCATACTGCTCCCAGATGCTCAGCGGCCGACGATCGACCGTTTCACCTTCGTTTTCGATGGCTCGGCGATCCTGATTCCGCATGTTCTTTTTGTTGTCGCGCATTTTTTCGGCACGCTCTTGCCGCATCATGGATTGCTTGTTCGGGCCACGATCGTAGGCGGCAACGCCCATGTGCCGCTCGGCATTGAAGAAATCGGTTTGGGCATGGATCTCGGCCCCGTTGGGCTCGCGCTGGAACAGGATCATATACAGTGCCTTGACCCGTCCGGCATCGGATTGAGCCGACAGGAATTCCGGACGCGTGACGACCTTTCGCGCCACATCCGCTGCCATCGGGCTGTTCATGAAGAACAGCGCCTGCTGCGGAACGATCGTCGCCACGCGACGGCTGTTGGCGCGATCCGGATCGGCAAAATCGAATTGCGACATCAGCTCGGGGAGCCGGCCGCGATCGATGTAGCCATAGATCGATCGGCGATTGCTATAAGGCTCATCGGTGAGATTGACCGGCTTCCCGCCGATCGATTCATCCATCTTGCCGGTGAACATCAGCAGCGTGTCGCGGATGGCTTCGAAATCAAGCCGGCGAAGGTTCGCCCGCCACAGAAGCCGATTTTCCGGATCGATCTTGTTGTAGTTGACATTGGTATCGCAGCTCTGCTGATAGACGTTGGAAAGCATGATGAGCTTGTGCATCTTCTTGATGCTCCAGTCACCTTCCATAAAGCGCGACGCCAGGTAATCCAGCAACTCCGGATGGCTCGGATTCTCGCACTGCACGCCCAGGTCATCGGGCGTGCGCACGAAGGCCTGGCCGAAATGATGCTGCCAGATGCGGTTGACCATGACGCGAGCGGTGAGTGGGTTTTTATTGTTGGCGATGTCGCGGGCAAGCTGCAGTCGACCGCTGCCGTACGTGTAGGCCTTGCTATCAACGACAGCAAGAACATCCAGGAAATGGCGCTGCGCGATCGGGCCGCGATTGTTGGCTTCGCCGCGGATGAAGACCGGCGAATTATGCGGCCGGGGGCCATCTTCCACCGCCATCGCCCGCGCGGGCGACCCGGGGTTGGTCAGCTCCAGTTCATTGATCGCGGCAAACTGGAAGCGATTGTAGGGATTGTTGCCTGCGGCAAGCTTGGGCATCAGATCCTTCAGATGGTCGGTCGTGATCAGCGGAGCTGGCTCGACCGGCGTCGGAACGTCGATCAATTCGACGAGGGCCGGATCGAAACCATCGACATGATCTTCCGTCGCGGTCCTGCAAGCCTTGAGGTATTCCTTGGCTTTGTCGTCGATGCTGGCAAAGAGCTTGGCGTAGATGTCAGTGACATCGCGCATCGACTTGATCGAGTCGGGCGATGCAGCCTTGAACGCCTCGGCAACGAGACGATTGGTCCGGCCTCGGTCCACCACCTGATTGATCAGGTCCTTGACGTCGTTGGTGTTGAATTGGTCCCCATCCAGTTCGTTGAACCACATGAGAGGGCCAAAGACCGGGTGTTGGCGATTGAATCGCAGGGCGTTGAACAGGTCCTTATCGAGATGCTTCTCGGCAATCAGCCGCTGGCGCTCGACCAAACCCTTCGCGCGGTTCTTGCGAGTATTGAGAACGACCGTCAGGTAATCGCTGGCCTGATGACGGAACTCGGATGATTTCTCTTCGATCAGTGAATAGTAAATCTGGCGATCTTTCTGCTCCAGTTCATCAAGCTTGTGCTTGAATTCGGCATATTGTTCGCCGCTGGCCACCGGTGCGATCGCCGGCTTTTCTTCCGGCTCCATGGTGCTGGCGAATATGCCGTGCAGTGAGTAGTAGTCGCTCTGCGGAATCGGATCGAACTTGTGATCGTGGCAGCGAGCGCAGGCGACGGTCATGCCGAGCATCGCCTTACTGACGGTATCAATGCGCTCGTCGATGGTATCGTTGGGATTGGGGAACCGCTTGCCGACGGTGATGAATCCAAGAGCGGCGAGGCGCTCGGGATGTTCATCGACGCCGGGCATCTGGTCGGCGGCCAGTTGCTCCTTGATGAACTCATCGTAAGGCAAGTCCTGGTTGAATGCCTTGACGACCCAATCGCGATAAGTCCAGGCGTAGGGATAGCGATAATCAGCGCGACGGCCGCCCTGGTCGTTGCCGGTCGTGTCAGCGTAGCGTGCCGAATCGAGCCAGAAGCGTCCCCATCGCTCGCCATAATGCGGCGAGGCGAGCAGATGATCGACCACTTTTTCGAAGGCGTTGGGCGAGGAATCTTTCTCGAAAACTTCCACTTCGTGGGGCGTCGGCGGAAGGCCGATCAGATCGTAATAGGCCCGGCGAATCAGGGCCGACCGGGGAGCGGGCCGGCTGGGCTTCAATCCTGCCGATTCCAGCTTCGCGAGAATGAAAGCATCGACCGGCGTCTTCACCCAGGTCTTCTCAACGACCTGCGGAACCGGATAATCGACGACCGGTTGATAGGACCAATGCGCGCGGGCCTTGGCGGTCATGCCGGTGAGCTTCGTGGAGCCGGAGCTGCGCGGGTCGGGCGCGCCCATCTTGACCCATTCGGTCAAGTCAGCGATCTGCTGATCGGTGAGCTTCTCGCCCTTGGGGGGCATCTGCAGGTCTTTGTCCTCGTAGCGAACCGCCTTGATCAGTGAGCTCTTGTCGGGATCTCCGGGCACGATGACCGCGCCGTCTTCGCCGCCTTTTACCCACCCTTCGCGGGTGTCGAGCGTGAGACCGCCTTTGGTCTTGCCCTGTTCAGCGCTGTGACACTTGTAGCAGCTTGAGGAGAAGATCGGGCGGATCTTGGTTTCGAAGAACTGAACCTTGTCGGGGCTCAATTCCGTTACCGCCTTGTCGTTGCCGGGCATGGGAGCCTGGATGGCGGGAGTCGGAACCGCTGCGCCGGCAAAGCCAGCGGCAATCGTGACTACAGCGCCCAGCAGAATGACGCGCGTTTTCATTGAATCGGCCCTCGCGCAAACGTTGCGGCGCTAATCCAGCGCCTCTTTCATCTGTTTCAAAGGCCTCGTCTCCGGCCTTAATCATGTTGGCGATCCTCGCGGCCGCCGACATCATCAAGGTGAGAGAAGAGGCCTCATCGATTCGTACTGAACTTCATCAGGCGATCACGCCCTTGGCCACTTCGCCGTAGTTGTCGGTCAGCCGGAAATCGCGGCCGTTGTAGCGATACGTCAGTTTCTTGTGATCGAAGCCGAGCAGCGCCAGGATGGTGGCATGCAGGTCGTGAACGTGAACTTTGTTCTCGACCGCGCGGGCCCCGAATTCATCGGTAGCGCCATAAGCGGTGCCCCCCTTGACGCCACCACCGGCCATCCAGGTGCTGAAACCGCGGCCGTTGTGATCGCGGCCGGCAGTGGCATTACCGCCGTTGTCGCGCGTGACGGTTCGGCCAAACTCGCCGCCCCAGATGATCAGCGTTTGATCGAGCAACCCCAGACGTTTGAGATCCTGGATGAGCGCCGCTGCCGGGCGATCGAGGTCGTCTGCGCGCTGCTTGAGGGCGACCTGAATATTGGCGTGATGGTCCCATCCGCCTGCCACGACCTGCACGAACCGCACGCCTCTCTCAATCAATCGACGGGCGACCAGCAGCTTGGCGCCCATATCGGAATTGCCATAGGCGGCTCTAACTGGCTCCTTTTCCTTCGAGATATCGAAGGCGTCGGTCGCCTCGGTTTGCATCTTGAAGGCCATCTCAAACGATTCGATGCGCGCTTCGAGCTGCTCGTCTTTATGCAGCTTCTCGGCATGGATCGCATCGAGCTTCCGGGCCAGGTCGAGCTGATCGCGCTGCTCGTTGAAATTGGTGCCAAATGGATTGCGAATGTTGAGCAGCACCTGGCTCAGCGACATGCCGCGCGAATAATTGACCTCGCAACCCTGGTAGAGGCTGGGCAGAAACGAGGCCTGGCGATACTCGGCCTTTCCGCCCATCGAAATGAAGCCGGGCATGTTCTGGTTGTCGGTGCCCAGGCCGTAAAGGACCCATGACCCGAGGCTGGGCTTGGGAATCTGAAGGGAGCCGGTATTGATGAAGCGCGACGCCGGCTCATGGGCCGGGATGTCGGTCCACATCGAGCGGATGATCGCCATGTCGTCGATGCAGTCGCCCAACATGGGGAAAACTTCGCTGACTTCGATCCCAGATTTGCCCTTCTTATTGAACTTAAAGGGCGACGGGAATGCGAGACCATTAAGCCCCGGCAGCGTCTGGTCGGCAAACTTTGCCAGCGTTGGCTTGGGGTCCCATGTATCAACGTGAGACGGGCCACCCTCGGCAAAGATATGGATCACATGCTTGGCCTTGGCCGGAAGGGGTGCCTTCTTGGGGGCCAGCGGGGCGTAGGCATTGGTCGCACCCTGCGTCTGCTCGGCGATGGTACCCAGCATGGTGGCCAGACTCAAAGCACCCATACCCATGCCGGCTCGCTGAAGCCATTCGCGGCGGGTCAGGAACAGGTCGGCAAGCTTTGGTGTGTGTTCTTCTGGATTGTAATTCGGGAGCCTGGGCATCGGTGTGATCCTAAAAGGGAAGCCTCGTCCGCCCATACCCCATGGGCCGAACTTCATTGATCGAAACGCCGGGCGACGGTCATTATTCCATATTGTATCAGGAATTTGTAGCTGAAAAGCGATATTTTGCGGCTCCGAAACGAATTGCGCTGCACCAGAATTTAAGAAGGGTAGCTCACACAATTGAGGGCGTATCTGGACGAGGAGGCAGTGGTCAAAACTCGCGGCGGCAGGGGACTGCCGCCCTCCAGACGCGGGCCAACGGACCCGCGCGCGGCGCGCGACACCTGCGCGCCGCGCGATTCAATTAGCTACCTAATCACATGTAAGATATTGGCAAAATGAGGTTTACGACTCGGCATCGCGCGCGGCGCGCGACCTCAGCGCGACACTAGTGTCGCGCTCCATTTGTCAAGTGATTTTACATATTTAGATAAATCAATGCGTAACTCGGAACTTCCATACCCTTTCCACATCCTTCTTCGTTCCGATAACCTTAAAGTTTCTCAGACCTTTACACCGATCTGAATTACAAATCGGATTCCGGGCAGACGACGGATCGACTGCCCTCGGGGCTAAGCATTTATTCGGGCCAAATTGCCCCAGTTACCAAGGAAGGTCGGCATGCGGACGATTGCCATCATCAACCAAAAGGGCGGCTGCGGGAAGACGACGACCAGCATCAATCTCGCCGCCTGCCTCGCTCGCCTGGGACACCGCACATTGCTCGTGGACATGGATCCGCAAGGTCATTGCGGCGTGGGACTCGCGGTTCCAGAAGAGCAGATCGAGCGAACCATCTACGATGCCATCATCGAAGCCGGCGACGGTCGGGTGGCCAAGATCAGCGAAGTAGTCTGGCAGATCGCCAGCGATTTTGATCTCGCTCCCTCCAACCTGCGCCTCGCAGGATTTGAGCAGGTCTTCGCAGGCCGGGCGGGTCGAGAGAATCGCCTGCGCAGCGCACTGGAAGCGGTCCGCGACACCTATGAATGGTGCATCATCGACTGCCCGCCGAACGTCGGGCTGCTCACCTTCAATGCCCTGCGCGCCTGCGACGAAGTGCTGGTGCCGGTGGAGACCGGCTATTTCAGCCTGCATGGCCTGGGCAAAATGATGGAGACGCTGGAAGAGCTCAAGGAGCTTTACAACCGCGACGTTTCCATCCGCGTCCTGCCGACGCTTTACGACACGCGCACCAAGCTGGCGCGCGAGGTGCTTTCCGAGCTGCGGGCCAAGTTCCGCGAATACCTCATGGAAAGCACCGTCAACTTCAACACGAAACTCAAAGAGGCCGCCAGCTTCGGCCAGCCTATCACCGAATATGATCCCGGCAGCAGGGGGTACAAGGATTTTGTCAATCTCGCCCGCGAATTGATGGGCCATCGACCTGTCGATGTCGAGCCGGTGTCGGATCAGAAACTTTCTCGCCCGGCCGAGCTTGTGCAGCGCGCTAAGCAGCTCGCGCAGCTCACCAATTCGCAATTTGGCCGAGGCACGGTGCAATTCAGCCCGAATCTCGCGCCGGCATCACAACCGGCCAGTCGTGTCGGAACGTCCGGCACCATCGTTGGCGCCGATACCGAAGTGGCCATCACTTCCGTCACCTTTGCCGATTCACGAATCGATCTGCCGATCAGCAGCCCGGCTCCGTCTCCCGCGCCGGCCCGCACGACGCAGCAGAAGATCGATGATTTCTATGGTGTGAAACAGCTGGGCGGCCAGGTGCTCTTTGCAGCGCGATTTGAAGAGGCCAATCAGGTGCTGATCGCCGGCGACTTTAACAACTGGAAACCGATGGCAACGCCCATGCAGCGCAATGGCGCTGGGCCGTGGAGCGTGAAGCTCCCGCTGCAGCCGGGCCGATATCGATATCGCCTGGTCGTCGATGGCCAATGGATGACCGATCCCGGCAACACCTACGTCGAATCGAACGAGTACGGCGAATTGAACAACATCGTCGAAGTGGCCTAGACAGCGCGTAAGGCGAAAGCGGAGCTTTCGATTAGCGCCACTTAGAGTCCGTTTCGTAAACGATCTTCAGGAAGCACGCCGATGTCTGACCCGATTCCACCAAAGCGCAGCCTCAGTGAGATCAGTCATCTGTTTCTCAGCAGCGTGCGCGACAAGCAGACCAACGGCTCGCCGCGGCCGATGCGCGTGCCGCCCAAGAAGATCGAAGAACCCACTGACCCGTCGAACCAACCCATGCCCGAACGAAAAAACGACCTCAGTATCGATCTGACGCCCGAAGAGTTCGCGCAGGTGTTCGGCGACAGCGCCGGCGCCGGCCAGCAATCGCACAAGCCGCGCGATCTGCAGGTCAGCGCGGTGCTCGGTTCGCATCTCAACGGCCGGCAGTTCGAGCGCGTCAAGCAATATGCACGGCACCTGGCGCTGCAATGCGGCCGAGTGGGGCTGATCGAGCTGGATGCATCGGAATTTCGGCTGATGTGTTTCGAGGGCGGCATCGCCAATTCTCCAGATGAAGCGCAGACGGTGGAGACCTATGAGCCGCGGCAGATGGCCGAGGCCCTGGAGGAGATGAGCTGGGATATTCATCGCTGGCTCGTGCTCGTTCCCAATCCGCGCACGCCTGAAGCCAAGGCGTTGCTGCGGACGGTGAATCATTGGGTGCTGTTGAGCACCTGCGATCACGACGGCATCGTCTCGAGCTATCGGCTGCTCAAAGGCATGGCCGAGGGCGAGCGCCCGCGCCTTTCGCTGGCCTTGCTGGATGCGGGAAGCCCGGCGGAAGCGGAGCGTGTTCACCAGAAACTGGCATCGGTCTGCCAGCAGTTTTTGAACTGGCCAATGGAATCGGAATCGCCGGTGTCGGCTGCGCCGCGCGTGATCGATCACCTCGTGCTCTGCTGTCGGCCGATTCATGACAAGGCGCAGCTTGCGTCTGCCCCGCAATGGTCGATCGCGGCGGATTTCATCGCCAGCGCGAAAAATTCTGCATCCGAAACGCCCAGGGCGGCGGCTTCTCATGCGACGCGGGCTGTCGAAGCGCCGATGCAGGATGAAGTCGAGCGCGAACTGGCGGAGATGGATTCGCCCAAACCGGCGCCGCGACCCATCGCTGCACCAAAGATCGAACCCGAGCAGCCCATCATGAGCATTCAATCACCCACGATGTCACCGAGCGCGCCGACGGAATCGGTCACCGAGGTCCTCGAACTTCCCGGCACCGATCCGCAATCGATCCTCAACGCCGTGCTCAAACAGAATGGCGACCTGATTGAGTGCCCCGTCCGCCCGCCGATGTGCATCGGCGCTCGCCTGGCGATTTCCCGCCAGCGCGGCCTGGTGCTGCTGGCTGTCGCGAGCCAGGGATTGGCCGAGCTGCGCACCGTTGGCCGGGCCTATCGATGGATGGCCGAGAACATTTCGCTGCTGGCGATGGCGCTTCCACAGATGTCGATCGACACCAACCGCACCCCTCAGCTTCGCCTCTTGATCGACCAGGCCGACGCCGGCGCCGACATCCTCCAACCCATGCTCGGCAGCGATCACGTCACCATCCAAGCCTACCGCAAGCTCCGCTGGGGCGCGCGGATGGGATTATTCCTAGAAGCCGCGTGAGCGATCGCCGATTAGATGCTCGCCGGCGCTATCCTCGTTCATCACCGGGTCACACATTGAAATTTGATGCCAGTCGTTCCGTGCCTCTCCAATTCGTCTTTTATGGTTTCGGAGATGATCAACGGAGGCGTCCAATCCTGGATCCGAAACACTTGGACGCCTTCGGGGATCGCAGCGCGGTCCAGACGCAACTCAACCACCATTCGGGGCTTTCCTGCTTTTTCCGGGCGCTCCTTGTCGTCCTCTGGCCAATATTGAATCACGGATCGCTTGTGATCGATGCAGTCAATGAGGCGAATGGCGTTTAAAATGAAATAGGGATCGCGCTGGTTTTCTACCGCCGTCGGAATCAGTTGGACGTCGCTGGGGGAAAGCCGGCGAAATGTATCCGCAGTTTTCGCGTTCACCACCGTTGCGCCGACACCTGCAAAGGTGAAATCCAACGGCACGCCGTCATAATCGATCTCTACCGTCAGGGCGCCATGCACCGCCTGCCGTATGCCCATCGCAAACTCTTCGCAACGAAATGATTCATCCGGATCGGTGCTGAGCGGCGCGCCGAGATACCAGCGAGCCGGCAGTTCGATTTCCTGCGGAAAATGCCGTTTGCGACTATACGCGACCCTCTTGCTGCCCGGTGGGTAATTCAAATCATCCAGCACGTCGTAATAGTCATCAGCCATAAATTGGCCCGCTTCCTCATGAAGGATCGGAAATAGTTTCGCGCGGTCATCAACTCCCTCAGGATCTGCGAATCCACCTTGTCCGGTACTGCTTAAGGTCCTGACCTTGCAGCAGCATTTCTCTGTTTTCCCCGCACCTTCCCGCACTCCGGGCATCGATCAGGCGTCGTGCGCATGTCGTACCCGCACGCTTCGCATTCAATGGCAGCCGGGTCGGCTCCTCTTTTTCTCCATTTGCGATACACCATCCAGGCCAGCCAGAGCAGTGGAAGGATGGCAAAGTCGATCGCGATTTTTAGGAACGAAACCTGCTCCAGCTTGTACCAGCCGGCTTGCGTTCCTGGACCGCCGTAGTGGGGCATGATCGCACGGCTGGAAAGTGCTGACCAGTGCCACCTCGTCTGGTCGACCGGGCCAAATTGCTGGCGAAGGGTCTGGCGGAGGCCATCGAGCGCTTGGGGGGATCTCCTATTCCATTGTTCGAAGAATTGATCCCTGGTGAAGCCTCTTTTGTTCTGCCAACCAAATATGGAATAGGTCAGTTGAAGGCTCGTCTGGTGATCTTTCCACTGCGCTTTGAATACCGACCGCTGGCAATTCATCGCCGCCAGGACCCAGCACAACAGCGTCGCCAGGCAGAGGGCAAAAGAGATCGCGCAGAGAATGTTAGCGATGTGTCGCATTGCGGCATCTTACCGTTGGCCCCTCATTTTTTGCGCGGCCGGCGCCTTGGCATACTCGCGATCTTTTTCAGAATCTCCACATCCTCCTTATCGAAGTACGGCTTGAGATCCAAATCCGGCGGGAGCGACGAAAAATTCTTCTCGACCTTCTCCATTTGCTCCTGCATGAAGGCGTTGTAGTCGTGCCAGGAGATGCCCGCGGCACGAACCGCGGCTTCCTCGGCGCGCAGCGCGATTTGATGGGCATGCTGATACGTCAAGCCCAGGCGATCGCCGACCGCGCGCTCGACCGCCTCGTGCAGCGCGACGAATGGATCGACTTCAACACGCCGCTTGCCGACGACAAGCGTCTTGGGCATCCGCCGATCGATGTAGATCGTGCCTTTTCGGTTGGAGCCGGCCAGGTAGGGCACATCATAGCGCCGGTCGATGCGGGCATTCTTGAAGATGGTGGCAACGACTTCCTGAAGAATCGCATCGGAGACGAGCGTGTCCTCTTCCGTCTCGCTAACCCTTTTGAGAAATGTTACTTTGCGGTTCCTGGATGTGCTCATGATCACATTGTTAATGGGAGAGGCCCGGGAGGTCAAAATCCCTCCAATGCAGTATGGGTGGAGTTAGACATGAACGGTGCCAATTCTCCAACCATTCGCGCTGCGCGCCCGCAGGACGCCGCGGCTATCGCGGAGATCGAGCAGCTTAGCTTCCTTCACGTCGGCGAGCGCTTTGGGCCGCGCAAAGTGCAGCAGATCCTGCGGAATCCACGGTATTTTTCGGATGTGGTGGAAGTGGAAGGAAAGATTGCGGGGTGGTGCGTCAGTTTCTTATGGAAGCGCAGCCGAACGCCTTGGGGGCGGATTTACGGGCTGGCGGTGTCGCCGCATTTTCAGGGGCGGAAGTTTGGTCAACTGCTGCTGACGCATGCGATCGAACGACTGCGCGAGAAGGGAATGAAAACGATTGTGCTTGAAGTGCGGACGGATAATGTCGCTGCGATCAAACTCTATAAAAAGTTTGGTTTTGCTCACTGTCGGAATATCGAAAATTTTTACGGCGCGGGAATTCACGCGAGCCGGATGATCTTGAATGTGAGCCGGTGATCTTCCCTGCGGGGCATGACGCGATATCGATTCGGTTATATAGTCACACCCTGCGTCGCACGAAGAAAGATTACCACGGAGGCACGGAGACACGGAGGCGCGGTTCTGCTGACACACAGTCCGATGCGAGGGAAGCGCCAAGTGCGCCAAGAAGGACAAGGGCGCCAAGAAAAAGAATTAGAAATGAATTTCTTGGCGGTCTTGGCGTCCTTGGCGCAGTTGAAATAGCGTCCCCTGCAACGGCCCGCGGTATCAGCAAAACCCCACCTCCGTGTCTCTGTGCCTCCGTGGTGAAAAATGACTTCAACTAACTCGCATGAGCACAGAAAAACCCCGCATTCTCACTGGCGATACGCCGACCGGAAAACTTCACCTGGGCCATTACGTGGGCAGCGTGGAGAATCGCTTGGCGCTGCAGGATCAGTATGACTGCTACTTCCTGATCGCCAACAAGCACGCTTTCACCACACGCTCCGATCAGCCGGATGAGATCCGCCAGAGCGTGATCGACATCGCGATGGACTGGCTTGCCGTCGGCATCGATCCCAATCGCAGCGCGATGTTCATCCAGAGCGAAGTGCCGGCGATCGACGAGCTGACCTTCTTCTTCGCGATGCTCATCCCGTTCAATCGCGTGATGCGCAACCCGACGCTCAGCCAGGAAATCAAAGACAAGGAACTGGGTGACAAATACCCGTTTGGCTTCCCGATGTACGCGGTGGGGCAGTGTGCCGACATTCTCGCGTTCCGCCCCCAGCTTGTGCCGGTCGGCGAAGATCAGCTTCCGCATCTGGAATTAACGCGCGAGGTCGCCCGCAAATTCAACCAGCTCTACTGCGGCGTCGATCCGCAAACTGAGGACAAGGACTACATCAAAGCCGGCGGATTGCTCCCGATCATCGAGCCCAAGCTGGGTCGTGTGAAACGACTTGTAGGACTGGGTGCTCCCTCATCAGATGGGAAGCTGCTGAAGATGAGCAAGTCGCTCAATAACGCGATCTTTCTTTCGGACGATGCCGACACGGTGCAGAAGAAGGTGATGGGGATGTACACCGATCCCAAGCGCATCCGTGCCACCGACCCCGGCGAAACCGATCCGGAAAAAAATCCGCTCTGGGCCTTCCAGGAAACGTTCAATACGGACACCGCCTGGGTGGATGAACACCGCGATCTATACAAGAACGGAAAAGTGGGAGACGTCGCCGTGAAGCGCAAGCTGGTCGAAGTGCTCAACACCCTGATCGACCCGATCCGTACGCGACGGAAGTATTACGAACAGCGGCCCGATGATGTGATCGACGTTTTGAAAGCGGGAACCGCGAAAGCGAACGCGGTTGCGGAAGAAACGCTTCAACTCGCGAAGAAAGCGATGAGGCAAGATTTTTTTGCGAGAAAATTGGTGATTGGGTAATGGACGACAGACAGATTACGTGACGCGTCCGTCGATTTTTAGAACCATTGTCGATGCTTCAGCATCGTCCTGATCACTTTAGCCGCCCCTTTGTGGGGCGCGTCCAGTGCACGCTGAGCGCCAATCAAGATTTGAAGAACTAAAACGCGCCGCTCGTCATTCCTGAAGTGCGATTGCCCTCCGCGCCGCTAGACGCGCCCCACAAAGGGGCGGCTAAAGGAAGAAGCTATCCACGCGTTCTCGAAAATCAGCGCGTTTCTCCTCATCCATGCGAATTTTGGTCCGGGTCCCTCGGATACTCCGTCGCACCCGGCGGCGCGGGCGGCGGGGGTGGCGGCATCAACGGCGCCTGATAATCCACCGGCGCCTGCCCCGGCGGCGCAGGGGGCTGATTCGGCGGCGCTCCATATCCATACCCCGGCGGCATCCCGTATCCATACCCAAGCTGCGCCGCCTGCTGTTGCTGCATCGATTGCCAGTACTGGGCTTGAAATTGTTGTTGCATCGCCCCGATCGCAGGCGCGGCACGCAGGGCTTGAATCAGCGACACCAGCAGCGTGATGCACAACACCAGCGGGATACCCGTCATGCATAGCCCGCCTGGAAGCGACGCGGGATTCCCTGCGGCGCTGACAACGACACTGAGCAATCCAAACAGAGCCAGCAGAATGGTGATGCCCGTCAGCACCAACGAGAGTACGACCGATGCCATTTTTCCGCTTCGAACGAAAAATCCCATGATCCCATACAGAATGCTGGGCAAGAGAAAGAGGATTCCCATCGCGATGACCGCAGCGCGAATGGAGATCCCGCTGAATTGCGTTTCAAATTCATGAAATTGCGCACTGTTGGGCGATTGAGCGATCATCTCAGGCGTCAAGACCAGACCGCCAAACGTGATAAACGCCCCACACATCAGCCCCAAGCCGCCAAGTACAAACATCAGCACCGACGCCCGCCGCGCCGGACCCAGCGGATTGGCGGCCGGTCGATAGAAATCAAACGGGCCCTGGTTCGGATAAGGCGGCTGCTGATAAGGCGGAGGATACTGGCTCACGAATTGATCCTGATGTACGCGTTTACAACCTGAACCATCGCGCGATGGTCTCTCTCGGATAGTCGCGACGGTTGCTCTTTACGTCAAGCTTTTCCATTGGCGCGCTCCGCCCAGTTTAGCGGTCGCGCTTGCGCGACGTTGTGCGCTGCAATTAAAAGGCGCGGTCAACGTCGCGCAAGCGCGACCGCTAAACTTCACCTATCCCCCCGTTTCGCAAGCTTCGCAATCCGTCTCTTTTTCGGTGCGCAATCGTGGGATGACTTCGCCCACCTTCTTCACCGCAAATTCGATTTCCTCATCGGTCGTCATTCTCCCGAGGCTGAACCGAATTGACGCATGCGCCAGCGCCTCACCGATCCCCATCCCCCGCAGAACATGACTCGCTTCCATGCTCGCGCTGGTGCATGCGGACCCAGAGCTAACCGCCAATCCATCCAACGCGTTCAACAATGACATTCCATCCACGCCCTCAAACGAAAGATTCGCCACATGAGGCAGAATCGGGCTGGGATGACCATTGACGCGCACGCCACCCAGCTTTTTCGCTGAATTGACAATTCGATCCCGCAGCGCGGAAAGGCGCGCGGTCTGCGCGTCCATCTCCTTCCCCGCAATTTCACAGGCCAACCCCAGGGCCGCGATCCCCGGCACATTCAAAGTCCCGGACCGGAAGCCGCGCTCATGGCCACCGCCGTCGATTAGCGCCGTCAGACGTACGCGCGGATCGCGCTTGCGCACGTAGAGCGCGCCGACGCCTTTGGGACCATAGAGCTTGTGAGCCGAGCAGGCGAGCAGATCGATGCCCTCGGCATGGACATCGATGGGGATCTTGCCAAGCGCCTGCGTGGCGTCGGTATGAAAAAGGACGCCGCGCTCTTTGCAGATCTTCCCGATCGCGTCCATCGGCTGAATGACGCCGGTCTCGTTGTTAGCGTACATGATTGAGACGAGGATCGTGTCGGGCCGAATCGCATCCGCAATCTGCTGCGGCGATACGCGCCCGCCAGCATCGACCGAAAGATAGGTTATTTCATATCCGCGCTCCGCAAGGCGCTTGCATGTTCCCAGGACGGAACTGTGCTCGGTCACTTGGGTGATGATATGCCGGCCCCGATCGCGATATTGATCGGCCACGCCTTTGATGGCCAGGTTGTTGGCCTCCGTCGCGCCGCTGGTGAAGACGATCTCCCGCGCGCCAAGCCGATCGTCCTGCTCGACATTCAATAGGACCGCGACTTGGTTGCGCGCCCGAAGCACCGCTTCTTCCGCGGCGCGCCCATAAGCGTGCGTCTTACTCGCGGCATTTCCGAACACGCGCGTGAGATAGGTTGTCATCAGTTCAACCACGCGTGGATCGACGGGTGTCGTCGCGTTGTAATCGAGGTAAATGGGGAGGGTAATCATGCGACTCTCTTCGGGGCTTTGCGCTTTCGAGCTTTCATAAGCGCCAAGGACGCCAAGAAGCCAAGAGCGCCAAGAAATTCTTTTTTTAATTCTCTTCTTGGCGCCCTTGGCATTCTTGGCGCACTTGGCGCTTTCGCTCGCGTTGGACCGCACCGCAGCGCGCAGGCGCCTCATGCGAGTCCCTTATTGTAGTGAATCCCCTTTTGAAAACTCCATCCGCGCGGGATACAACGGCGGCGCAGGAGGCATGATGAAGCATTGGCTGTTAATCGCATTGACCCTCGCCCTGGCGGCGGGATGTAAAACCGAGCCGAGTTCGACCTCTTCGAACGTGGCTCCATCCGCTCCCCAAATTGCTGCGCCGCCCATCGCACCGACGGAAGGGATGTGGCTCTACAATGCCCTCCCGACGCAGCGTCTGGCGAAGCTGGGATTTAATGTGACGCCACAATGGGCCGAGCACCTTCGGCTCTCATCCGTGCGCATCGGAGGGGGATCCGGCGCTTTTGTATCAGCTGACGGCCTCGTGCTGACCAACCATCACATCGCATCGGGTGGCCTTCAGAACATCTCTCGGCCGGGAAAAGACTATCTGCGCGATGGATTTCTGGCGCGAAACCACAACGAGGAAATCCCGCTGCCGGGCATGGAGCTGCGGGTGTTGGAATCGATCGAAGATGTGACGACCCGCGTCCATGCCGCCGTCGATCCGAAGCTGAGTGGCGAGGAAGCGGTGAAGGCGCGCAATGCTGCGTTCGCGGTCATCTCGCGCGAGTCGCAGGAAAAGACGGGGCTGCAGAGCGACGTGGTGACGCTCTATGGCGGGGCGGAATACCATCTCTATCGATACAAGCGGTACACCGATGTGCGAATTGTCTTTGCGCCGGAGAAAGCCATCGCTTTTTTTGGCGGGGACCCGGACAATTTCGAATATCCACGCTATGACCTGGATATCGCGTTCCTCCGAGCATACGAAAACGGAAAACCTGCGGTCGTGAAGAACTATCTCAAGCTTTCGTCTGCGGGTGTGGGGCAGAACGATCTGGTTTTCGTCAGCGGGAATCCGGGGCGGACCGATCGGCTGCTGACGGTGGCGTCGTTGCTGAGTCTGCGCGATGTCACGCTCCCGCTTCGACTCGAATCGCTCGAACGGCAGGAGCATGTATTGCTCGATTACGGCAACCAAAGTGCCGAGGACCAGCGCGAAGCGCAGCAGAGTCTCTTTGGAGTACAAAATAGTCTTAAAGCTTCGCGACCGAGGCTTGCGGCGCTGCAGGGTGATCTGATCGATCGGAAGAAGAAAGAAGAAGAGCAATTCAGACACGATTTGAGAGAACGGCCCGATCTGCGGCCGGATGAGCAAGCGTATGAGCGCATCGATGCCGCCGAAGCGAAGTTACGCCGGCTTTACCTTCCTTTCGACATGCTGGAGGGAGCGGACGCGTTTCGATCCAGCCTGTTTTCGTATGCGCGAACGATCGTGCGGATGGCGGAGGAAGATGCCAAGCCGGATGGGCAGCGCTTGCCGGAGTATGCCCAGGCGCGGCGAGCGCCGCTGGAACATCGGCTGTTTGCAAAAGAGCCGATCTACCCGCAATTGGAAATTGCGCGGCTGACCGATTCACTCAAATTCTTCCAACAAAAACTGGGTGAGTCTTCGCCGTATGTGCAGAAAGTTTTGCAAGGCAAATCGCCTGAAGTTTGTGCCAATGAATGGGTGAAGGGATCGAAGCTTGCGGATGTGGCCGAGCGCCGGCGACTGAGCCAGGGCGGGATGGCCGCGATCGAATCGAGCGACGATCCGATGATCGTGCTGGCGCGATTGATCGATCCTGATGCCCGAAAGATTCGCCAGGAATTTGAAGCGCAAGTCGAGGAGCCTTTGACGTCGGCGATGACGCAAATCAATCAGGCGCGCTTCGCTCTATTCGGCAATTCGATTTATCCCGATGCCACCGGGACACTTCGCCTGGCCTATGGCCTGGTGAAAGGATACGAGCAGGATGGGCAGCAGATTCCCGCTTGGACGACGATCGGTGGGGCCTTTGTTCATGAGCAAAAGCACGGCGCCAAGTTTCCCTATGAGCTGCCGGTAAGCTGGCAGCACGCGAAGGATCAGCTTCGGCTCGATACGCCGCTGAATTTTGTTTCGACGGCCGACATCACCGGCGGAAATTCCGGGAGCCCCATCGTCGATCGCAAAGGCGAGTTTGTCGGCGTCATCTTCGATTCCAATCATCAGGGCGTGGCGATGAACTTCGCCTATTCCGACGAGCAGGCGCGGGCGGTCGCAGTCGATGTGCGCGCGATTCTGGAATCCCTGCGAAAAATCTATGATGCGGAATCGCTCCTGTCGGAATTGACGGGAGTGCCCTCATCGGCGCGATGAATATCAGGAGCAATCGATACCTCGTGATGGAGAAACAATCATTGCCTTTATTTCGCACGTCTACGCTTCTGGCGCTTGCACTAGTCCTAAGCGGCTGCGCGACGGAGGGTCCAGACAAGAGCTTCCAGCAGGTTCAATCGCTGACGCAGGAACGCGTTGGAGCAAAGGTTTACTGGAATCGGAATTCTGAGCAGGATGCGCAGGCGCGCACGGCAACGGATCGCGCTCTTTCACAACCCCTCACAAGCGAAGGCGCCGTAACGCTCGCCCTGCTCAACAACCATCATCTCCAGGCAACCTTCGAGGATCTCGGCATCTCCCAGGCCGATTTCGTGCAGGCGGGATTGCTGGATAATCCTATCTTCAACTTGAGCATCCGCTTTCCCAACGAGCGGCCGGCCAAGACTTATCTGGATATCGCCGCGGCGGAGAATTTCCTCAACATCTTTCTGATTCCCGCGCGCAATAAGATCGCCGCGGCAAAGCGCGAGGAAGCAATCGCGCGCGTTACGCATGAAGTCCTGTCGCTCGCGGGCGATACGCGCGTCGCTTTTTACAACGCCCAGGCGGCCCAGCAGATGGTTGCGCTGCGGCAAAGCATTTCCGATGCCGCCAACGCGGCCCTGGACGCAGCAACGCGTCTGCGCCAAGCAGGCAACACGACCGAGTTGGATTATTACACGCAACGCGCCCAGGCCGGGCGGGCGAAGATCGAGCTGGCCAATGCCACGGCTGAGGCGGAAGACGCGCGCGAGAAACTCAATACGCTGATGGGGCTGTGGGGCGCGAAAACGCAGTGGAAGATTGCCGACCGGTTACCGGATGTTCCCGCGGATGAAATTGACGCAGCCGGGCTGGAATCGCTTGCCGTGCAACAGCGGCTCGATCTCGCGGCAGCAAAAAAAGAAGTGCTCGTTCAATCGAGGAAATATGGTTTGACGGTAGACACACGATTTTTCGCGCAGGCCGATGCCGGAGTGGAAGCCGAACGGGAAACCGATGGTCAATGGCGGATCGGGCCGACGATTTCGGTTCCGATTCCACTGTTTGACCAAGGCCAAGCGGCCATCGCGCGGGCCCATGCCGAGCTGCGCCAGAGCCAGGAGCGATATCTGGCACTGGCCATCGAGATACGATCGCAGGTGCGCGCGGCTCGGGCGCGCATGCTCAATGCTCGGATAGCGGCCCAGTTTTATCACGACGAGATCCTGCCGACGCAGCAGAAGCTGCTCGATCAAACTCAGCTCCGCTATAACGGAATGCTGGTCGGTGTTTTTCAGCTCCTGCAAGCCAAGCGCGACGAGATCGATGCGGCTGCACAGTATGTCGAGGCGCTGCGTACTTACTGGACGAGTCGGGCCGAACTGGAGCGCGCGATTGGCGGGCCGCTGCCTGCGGGACATGCGACATCGCCTGGTACCCAACCGACATCCATGCCGGCGATGCAGGATCATCAGCACGGAGTTCAACCATGATGAGCCGAAGGAATGTGATTGGCGCGGCAGCCGCAGTCAGCGGAGCGGCGATTTTGAGCAAGTCAGGATTGATCACTGCAACAGCGCGCGCCGATGACGCCCAGGACAACGCTGCTTCCACCGCGCCGTCCTCTCGACCCGCGGAGCCCGGCAAAGATTACACGCCGGTTCACACGCCAAATGGAGTCACGCTCGAGCATCGCGTCGTCGATGGCGTGAAGGTTATGCATCTCGTGGCCGAGGAAGTCGAGCATGAATTTGCCCCCGGCCTGCGCGCCAAATGCCTCGGCTACAATGGCCGCACGCCCGGCCCGACGATCGAAGCCGCCGTCGGTGATCGCCTCCGCATTTACGTCACCAATCGCCTGCCCGCGCCAACGACGGTGCACTGGCATGGCCTGCGCATCCCAAACGGAATGGATGGGGTGAACGGGTTGACTCAACCTGCCATCGATCCAGGTGAGACGTTTCGTTACGAGTTCACCGTTCGCGAACCCGGCACCTTCATGTATCACCCGCATTTCGATGAGATGACCCAGCAGGGCTCCGGGATGATGGGAATGTTCATCGTCCACCCGCGCGAGCGCGCTGCCAATCCGGTCGATCGCGATTATGCCATCATGCTTTCGGAATGGCGGATCGATCCGGGCGCGAGCCGGCCCAATCCGATCGAGATGGTGGATTTCAACGTCCTGACGATGAATTCAAAGGTGTACCCGGCCACCGCGCCGCTCGTGGCGCAAATGGGCGAGCGCGTCCGCATCCGCTTCGGAAACCTGGGCGCGATGGACCATCATCCCATCCATCTGCATGGCTTTAAGCCGTACATCACCGAAACAGACGGGGGCCCGGTTCCCGAGAGCGCGCGATGGTCGGCCAATACGGTGCTGGTGCCGGTGGGGAGCGTTCGTGCGATTGAATTTGTGGCCGACAATCCGGGCGACTGGGCCATGCACTGCCACATGACGCACCACATCATGAACCAGATGGGGCACAACCTGCCCAACATGTTCGGCATCGATGCCCGCGGACTTTCGCACAACATCAAGCCGCTGCTGCCGGAGTATATGACCATGGGCCAGCACGGCATGGGAGAGATGGGTGACATGCATATGGATGTGCCGAAGAACAGCATCCCGATGCTGATGGGCAAAGGGCAATTTGGCACCATTGACATGGGCGGCATGTTTACGATTGTCAAAGTGCGCGACAAAATCAGTGGCTATGATGATCCGGGCGATTACGCGTTTCCAAAAGGCTCGGTTGCAGCCAAGGCGAGCGATGAGGAGCTTCGCCGCGATGGCATCATCATTCGTTCATGATCGAAGTCGTATTCGACAAATGGAATCAGCGGTTAAAATGATTGTCCCGCCGCCTCGCGCGGCACAACCTTTTTTGAAGGAGTCTCGAATGAAGCGTTTTCTTGCATACATTGCGATCCCGGCGGCCATGGCCATTGCCGGCTGCGCGCATCACGACCATGACCATGACTCGATGTCCGCGACGCATGAATCGGCGCAGAACGCCGCTGTGACCGATGGAACTGTCGCGGGCGCTACCGATGTGCATAACACCGTCTGCCCAGTGAGCGGCGACAAGGTCGAGGATTCCAAGATCGTCGAAACCTACGAGGGGAAGAGCTATCACCTCTGCTGCAAAGATTGCATCAAGGATTTCAAGGGAAATCCGGACAAATATGCCAGCGCCGTTAGCGCCGATCCGGCGAAATATGGCGTGCAGAAGTAAGTTTTCGAAGATGTATTGCGCAATTTGCGTGGGCGTGAGGAACTTTTCTCACGCCCACGTTTTTGAATCTAAAGAACATGAGCAGACCCAAAGTTCTTTTTCTCTGCACCGGCAACTCCTGCCGAAGCCAGATGGCTGAAGGGTGGGCCAAGCATCTCAAGGGCGAGCGGATCGATGCCTGCTCGGCCGGCGTTGAGCCGCATGGCATGAACAAGCTGGCGGTGCAGGTGATGAAAGAAGCCGGCGTCGATATCTCCGGCCAGCGATCGAAACACATCGACGAATTCAAAGACGTCAAGCTGGATCGGGTGATCACCGTTTGCGGACATGCCCACGAAACCTGCCCAGTATTCCCTTCGAAAACGCAGGTCGTACACGTCGGCTTCGACGATCCGCCGGCCCTTGCAAAGAATGCGAAAAGCGAAGAGGAAGCGCTGATGCACTATCGGCGCGTGCGGGATGAAATCCGCGATTTCATCGAGCATTTCGAGAAGCGCATCGCCGCGGCTCAGGCGCTATCCGGAACGCGAACCCGAGTGTGATATCCATCAGGCTTGTCGCCCACGGCTTTTTCGCCGTGGATCATTTTCTGCAATTCGCCGGTGAAGAAGATGTAAGGGAACTGGGGCTGCGGTGCGCTGGCGCGATCGAGCCGGTTAACCAATTCTTTCGGCAGCGTGAAATCCAGCGCGCCCAGATTGTCGGCAAGCTGTTGCGGCTTACTCGCGCCGATGATGACCGATCCGACGCCGGGGCGATTGGCGACCCAGTTGAGGGCAACCTGCGCCATCGATCGGCCAACCTCCTTCGCGACCCGTTCCAGTTCTTCCACGATCTTCCAATTGCGATCGGTGAACTTGGCGAAAGCCGGATTATTTGATCCGGCCATGGATTGAAGTCGCCCTTCACCCGTCGGCTTGCCCTGCGATGGCTTGTATTTTCCCGAAAGCAGGCCGCTGGCCAGCGGACTCCAGACCATCAGCCCCATGCCATAACGCGTCGCGAGGGCAGTAAATTCATTCTCGATCGATCGCTCGGTCAACGAGTATTCAAGCTGAAGCGCGCAGAGCGGCTCATATCCGCGGAACTCGGCAATCGCCTGCGCCCGGCTCACATACCAGGCCGGGACATCCGAAAGGCCGACATGGCGCACCTTTCCCGCCCGCACCAGGTCATCCAGCGTTCGCATCACTTCCTCGGGCGGCGTGATCTGATCCCACGCATGGAGGATGTAAAGATCGATGTAATCGGTGCCCAGACGGCGCAGCGAGCCTTCAATCGCGCGGAGGATATTCTTGCGGCCATTGCCACCGGAATTGGGATTGGTCGGGTTGCCATTGAAAGTAAATTTCGTCGCGATGACCGCGCGATCGCGCGCTTTGCGATCAGCGACGAACTTCCCGAGCCAGCTTTCGCTGGTGCCGCCCGTATACAGATCGGCGGTGTCAAAGAAATTCCCGCCGGCATCCAAGTAGGCGTCGAAAATCTGTTTGGAGCCGGCTTCGTCGCTCCCCCAGCCCCATTCCGTGCCGAAAGTCATGGTCCCCAGCGCCAGCCGGCTGACGCGAAGGCCGGAGTTGCCGAGGGTGTAATAGTGATCGATCGCCATGCTTCACCTGTGTTCGAACTAAAGGTTGCCGACGCAGGCTGCATCTTAGGCTCCCGCCCAAACGAAAAACCCCGGCCTGAGCCGGGGCATTCGTCGATAGCTGTTCGATGCAAAAGAAATGGGCGGTACAGGACTCGAACCTGTGACCCCCAGCGTGTCATGCTGGTGCGCTAGCCAGCTGCGCCAACCGCCCGAAAATGTCGATTACCGAAGCCGAGGCTTCGATCAAGCGACGGTCGCATTATAGGCGTGAGGGGGCATCGGGCAAGGTGGGGGAACGATCGTTCCACCGAAATCCGCATAGACTGGAAAAGTCGAAAACCCTTTGCCGCCGACGCGCCGCGGCGTCGTCATCCTTTAGCCGGTCCACCTGTGGAGCGCGTCAAGTTCGCGTCCCGCGCGAAAATGCTTTTCGACCAGCAAATCCGCGTCAATTCCTGTTTTCATCCCATCGGACGCGCCCAAAAAGAACGCCAAATGATCGAAATGGGACTAATTAGTCCCATTTAAATTCTGCCGCGAGCCACTTATACACTTCCGTTTAATAGCCATTGAATTTCAGTTAGGGCGACAGCCTGACATGTGGCCAAACTGTCGCGCCAGGAAAAAGTGTTTGCTGACACTAGCGGCTAAGACCTATACAATGGGTTGTGGAGCAGGAGGCTAGGTGGCCAAGAGGCAGCACAACCACCACATTGATGTTGAAACGGATGATCCGTTTCTGACCGTCACCATCGGCAGCGACGGCGGCGTTCCCGGGGGATTCGCAAAGCTCTTTAACCGCATAGTGGATTCCGAATCCTGGGCCCGGCTGGGGGATGCGGCCCGCGCGGTCTACATCCCGCTCGTGCGCTTTGCGGATCATCGAAATCAATTCCGCGTCCAAATGGGCCAGGCGGCCTTGATGAAGTATTCCGGTCTGTCGCGATCTTCCATCAAACGCGCGATCCGCGATCTGGTCACCCATCGATTGATCGTCGTCGTCGAGCGCGGCGGCGTCAGCGAGATGGGGATGAATGAAAGCAATGTTTATCAATTGCTGGTGCCCGCTGCGTCGCGAAAGAAGCCTGCCGAGGATTCACTCGAGAACCCCCAGGGGGTCCAGTCTCGAACCCCCTCCAGTATCTTGATCGAACCCTCCCCCGGCCCGTCGATGAGCCGACCCCGCGGCCACCAGCGGACCGAGACCGGGCGCAGTTGGACCGGGGATGGAGGGGCCGCCGATGACCCGCAATACAGAAAGAATAGTAAAGAAGTCAGCAACAGAGCGGGTCGACTGCAGATTCCACCGCCTTCGCCCCAAAACGATGCTGCTGCTCTTTTGGAAAAATGTGGAGTGGAGAAGGCAGTCGCTCGGAAATTGTCCGAGGCCTTCCCTCATTCGCGCATCGTCGATGTGATTGCCACGATGGAATGGCGGCGCGCCCGAGGTAAATGCGAAAACCCGGCCGGCTTCGTTCACGATGCGCTGGTTCGCCAGTGGGAGACGCCCAAGGCGGTGTTCGATGCCCGCGCGCGAGCCGAGGCCCGGCTGCGATCAGAGGCGGCCCAGCGCGAGACGCGCGCGCAGACGGCGCGCGAAGCGGCAACTGCATCGGATCACGACGCCCGGCTCGAAAAACTACTGGCATCGCTCGACGACGACGAGCTGCAGATTCTTTCCGAGTCGGTGTTGCGGAAGTATGAAGGCAACGTCGCCGTCAGCGCGGTGCTGACGCGCAAGCCGCCGAGGGAGTGCCGGTTGATGCGCATGGAGATCGCGGCTTTGCTGGAAGGCGCGCGGCAATAGATTCACGTTGCTTCGCGGGGAAATGGGATGCCGGATTAATGGCTTCGATGACGATTCAGCAAGCGATGGAACTGGCCAACCGATCGGCGCAGAGCGGCCAGTTCGCTCAAGCTGAATCGCTTTATCGGCAGATCCTCAACGTCGCCGCGGGGCATCAGGAATCGTCCCGCATGCTTGCCTGGGTCGTCGCTCAGCAGGGGCGCATCGACGAAGCCGCGGCACTGTATCGGCAGCTCCTGTCAGCCTATCCCAACGACGCAATCGCGCTGCTTCAATGGGGAAATCTTCTATTCCAAATGGGGCGCGCGGATGAAGCAATTAGCGCTTTCACCCGCGCCGCATCAGCAAATAACGACTTTCCCGATCCGCATTACAACCTGGGGATCGTGCTGCGATCGCTCGATCGGCTCGATGAATCTGTCGCCGCTTTTGAGCGCGCGGTGGCGATTGCGCCAAACTATGCCGAAGCTCACAGTAATCTCGGCAGCGCATACAAAGATCGCGGCGAGCTGGATCGGGCGATTGCCTCGTATCGCCGCGCGCTGTCCATCAAGCCCGATCCGCGCACGGCGAGCAATCTGCTTTTCGCGCTGCAGTTTCATCCCGATTTCACTTCCGCGCAGATTCTCGAGGAGCATCGCCGATGGAATGATCAATATGCAGCGCCGCTGAAATCGCTCGCGACCGCGCATTCGAATGATCGCTTGCCGGATCGACGTCTGCGCATCGGCTATGTGTCCGGTGACCTGCGCGATCATCCGGTAGGGCGGTCGATGGTGCCGTTGCTGGAGCAGCGCGATCGTGAGGCGTTTGAAGTTTTCTGCTATGCCGACGTGCGACGCGTGGATGAAGTCACTCGACACCTGCAATCATCAGCCGACGTTTGGCGCGATATCACCAGGCTTCCCGATGCGGCGCTGACGCAGCAGATTCGTGCCGATCGAATCGACATTCTGGTCGATTTGGCAATGCACCTGGGCGGCAATCGTTTGCTGGCCTTTGCACAGAAGCCCGCGCCGGTGCAGGTGGCCTGGCAGGCCTATCCGGGAACGACCGGCCTGTGGGCGATGGACTATCGGCTCACGGATCCATTTCTCGATCCGCCCGGCTCATTCGATGCCGATTACAGCGAGCGCTCGGTCCGCCTCCGCGACAGCTTCTGGATCTATGAGCCGATGATTGGCGAGCTTTCAGCCAACGCGCTTCCAGCTCTTGCGTCCAGGAACATCACGTTTGGTTGCCTTAACAATTTTTGCAAGATCAATGATGGCGTGCTGGAGCTCTGGGCGCGCGTGATGAGGGAAGTTGAATCCTCGCGTCTCATTCTGCTGGCTCCGCAAGGCTCACCGCGCCAGCGCGTGTTGAGCGTATTGAGTCAACATGGAGTCGAGGCAAATCGCATTGAATTCGTCGGCCTTCAACCGCGACCGCAGTATTTGCAGACTTACCATCGCATCGATATTGGCCTGGACACGTTTCCCTACAACGGCCACATGACCAGCCTCGATTCGCTGTGGATGGGCGTGCCGGTGGTGACGCTGATTGGTCAGACGGTCGTCGGCCGCGCGGGCTGGAGCCAGTTGAATAACCTTGGCCTTGCCGATCTCGCGGCCCAGACGCCGGAGCGGTTTGTGGAGATCGCTGTGAATCTCGCAAAAGATCTCGATCGTCTCGCGGAGCTTCGCCGATCGCTTCGATCGCGCATGGAAGCTTCGCCGCTGATGGACCATAAGCGCTACGCACAGAGCGCGGAAATCGCCTATCGCCAAATATGGCGCAATTGGTGTGTTAGCAGCGGCGCCTGATGAGCGGATGCAGCGAAGTTGCTCAAAAGTGCGAGCTGATTTTGGAAACCACCCAGAGAATCGCATTAGCCTGATTCTCGGTATCGGTGACGGTATCGAACGTATTCTTCACGACCTTGTTCGCCTTGTTCAGGTGTTGAACGCAGGCATTTCCAAACGTGGTTGCGCCTCCCGCGCCGGCGAGCATGCAGTACCCAGATAGTGACTGGAAAAGCACGCTCGCGCTGGAAGTCACCGCGCCGGCCAGAGTGCGCTCTGAAGCGGTGCCGGCGATCGAAGCGAGCCTCAGTCCCTTAATTTCCCACGATTCATTCGATTTGAGCACCGACTCGATCTTTCCCGACTGCTCGGCAAGATTGGATGCGAATCCCGCGATCATTGCGATCTTGCCAACGACTTCGAGTTTTTCGGAGGTGGTCACGAAAACCGCCCGCCATTTGGCACTGACCACCATTCCGCGCAGGTCGCCGGCGGCATTGGTGATCGGTGCGCCTTTGAGCCAGTTGAAACGTCTGAATGCTTCTGACGCCGAGATGAGTTTTACCGCTGTTTTCGCGCCTTCAGCGCGAGACATCCATGTGTCGGCGGCCTTAATGATTTCGACGACGGGCGGGTGACGTGCGGGTTGCGCCATGAGTCTTACCCTCGCGAAGGGACAGGACAAACCTCAATGGATGAACAATAAACGGTAAATGCTTTGTCCGCAGAGCTGATTTGATCGCGAATATGCGACGTTTCGCTGATGTAAGAAACTACGCCGAACGGCAAATCGATTCAAGAAAAAACGGCGGCGCCCGGAGAGGTCGAGTCTTCGCGCGCAATAAGACGGGCCAACTCGATGCCCAACTTTTGCACCCCTTGCATCATCACGATCTGGCGAGAATAGTGACCCTATGGCCCGTTTCCTAAGTGTGCGCCAGCGGCAGGCGGAGTGGATGGATGAGCCGAATGCGGATCCGCTCCAGTTGCGGCAAAGTCTTGCGTACATCCGCCGAATCAATCGGCTGATCGGATACGATCGGCTGATCGTCCATTACCTGCGAGGTTTCTGCGCGCGATGGAAGCCGGGCGAGACGATTCGCATTCTGGATGTCGCGACCGGCTCGGCTGACATTCCGCAAGCGATTTTGCGCTGGGCCAATCGGCGCGGCTTCGAGGTGCGCGTGGTGGGGATCGATCTGAGCCCGCAGGTTATTGCCACCGCCAGCGAGACAGCGGAGACCGAGCCTCGCCTGCAAATCGTAACGGGCGATGCAACGCAGCTTCCGTTTGAAGATGACAGCTTCGATTACGCAGTGACGTCAATGTTTCTCCATCACCTTGATGAAGGTGATGCGGTGAAGGCGCTGGCCGAGATGGGACGCGTCGCGCGGCGTGGGATCATTGCCTCCGATCTGCTTCGGCTGCGGCGATCCTACGCTTTCATCACGCTCGCCACGCTGCTGGCCAATCCGATGGTGAAGCATGATGCCCGCGTGAGCATTGCACAGGCTTTTTCCAAGAAAGAAATCATGGCGCTGCGCGACCAGGCCGGCCTTGGATTCGCCCGGTATTCCCAGCATTTAGCACACCGTTTCGCACTCGCTGGCGAGAAAAATGGCGACTGAAAATCGATGCAGTGATCAACCGGAAACGGCCGATAATAATCTTGATCGGGACTTCATCGGAATCGCTCATGGACGAGCACCTACCCAAACCCAGGCGACAAGTCCGCGCGGTGCAGACCGCCACGTCGATCGCATCGGATGCCTTCTCGCAATTGGCGCTGTGGACGGCCGCCAATCTCGCGGGAATGGTGACGGCGCTGCTGATTCTACGCCGGCCGTTTTTCCGCAAGGTCAGCAAACAAGTCGGAATCGGCCGCGTCGGCGGGCGCAAGCCATCAGCCAATCGCTCGCTCGAGATCCTCAGCGATGCGGTCCTCGGCAGCAGCAAAAACAACATCGCCAACGTCTTCGGCCCGCCGCGCGCGGCGGTCGTTGCGGGGCCGGTTTCGGAAAATGGCGATCGATATTTCCAGGCCGACACCTGGTATTACCCGCTGGCCCGCCAGGGGACGCTGGCGATGGCCATCGCCTTCCAGGAAGGCTACGCCCGCAAGGTCGAATTCTTCGCCGCGCCGAAAACGCGACGACTGTCTCGGTGAGACAAATGGGGCGCGCTGTGCGCCGCGCGCCCCGCCGAAGGCGAATTCCGCCCTTGTTGCAACTCCAGTAAATCCAACCGGATACGATAGTACGTTCCCGTACATGGAACAAAATGAGACAAAACGGGGCGCGCAAAGACTGTTTTTGACACTCAAAAACACCCGATTTATGCAATAAAATACGTTCTGGAAAGCATTTACATAAATGTCAATTTATTGCTAGACGCGCCATGCGCGCCCCGCTCGACTGTCAAGTGATTTTTCATTTTTGGTGCTATGCCCCTTCGATTCGATCTCGGCTTACCCGTTCAAGCCACATCATTTACGAGCGTTCCGATCGGCTCGATCGTGATCCGCACCTGATCTTTGCTCGCCAGCGTGAACGAATCCGGCGGGACAATGCCTGTCCCGGTCAGCAGCACGCAGCCATCGGGAAAACTGTTGTCGCGATAGAGATATTCGACCAGCTCCGGCCCCGTGCGCTTCATCTGCGAAAGCGAAGTGGTTCCTTCAAAAGCGGCACGGCCCGCTCGGACAATTTCGATTCGGATCTGCGTCTGCGCCGGAAGCGGTTGCTCGCTGACCAGCGCGCACGGCCCCAGCGCGCAGCTTCCGTCATACACCTTCGCCTGCGGCAGATAGAGTGGATTCTCCCCCTCGATGTCGCGCGAGCTCATGTCGTTGCCGATCGTGTAGCCGACGATTTTTCCGGATGAATTGATGACCAGCGCCAACTCCGGCTCCGGCACATTCCATTTGCTGTCGTGCCGGATGCGCACCGCGCCGCCGGGCGCGACGACCCGGCGAGCCGTCGCTTTGAAAAAGAGCTCCGGCCGGGCCGCTTCGTAAACGCGATCGTAAAAATCCCCGCCGCCCGCCGATTTCGATTCCTCCATCCGCGCCTGCCGGCTGCGGAGGTAAGTGACGCCGGCCGCCCATACTTCCTGGTCGCCGAGTGGGGCGAGCAACGTTTGTTCGCTTAGTTTCTGCGACGCACTCTTCGCCCAACGCGGCGCGCCGTCCAAGAGGGCCGAAAGATTGTCGGCATTAATCAGCTCATCCCAGGCAAAGGGGAGCTGGAAGAATTTCTGATCCTTTTCCAAAAGGCAGCCGGTGGGGGTTCGATAGAGTTTTGTCATGAGTCATTTGTAATAGAGTTGTGGCGGATCATATCGCCGGTTTAGGTTTTGTCGAAATGCGAGCGGAGAAGCTCGGAGAGATGAGGCGCCTGCTCTTTTCTCCCTCTCCCGGTACTCCGGGGGAGGGCAGGGGTGGGGGTCAGAATTTATTTGACAGACCGCGCCCCTCTCCCACACCATCGCCCCTCATGCCCCGCACGCGCGACCAGAACCGACGCCTGCTCACATTTGCACGACGAATGCGCAAAGCGCCGAGCGAAAGCTCTGGCATCTGCTGCGCGGCGGCAAGCTTGATGGACACCACTTCCGCCGGCAAGTTCCGATCGGTGGATATATCATCGACTTCTGCTGCTTACCTGCAGGTCTGGGAGTGGAGGCCGACGGGGCACAGCATTACGACCCCAAGGGCAAAGCATACGACCAGCGGCGCAGTAAAGCTCTGCGTGCTGCGGGTTTCAGGATCATCAGATTTTCTGATTATGACATTCTGAAAGATCCCGATGCGGTTCAGCGGACGATTTATCGCGCGCTGACTGAAGGACCTGAGCTTGTCAAAGGGACCCCCACCCTAACCCTCCCCCGGAGTACCGGGAGAGGGAATGAAGCATCTCCTGCTGTACGTTCGGGCGCGCGAAGCGTCCCCGAGTGACAGCACGACGCAAGAAGGAAATGATGGGCGCCGAACCCTACTGGTACTTCGTTCCTTACGAATCCGACATCAACGGCGCGCTGCAGAAACTCCGCGAGCGCGAATTCAAAGCCGGCCGTTATTACCCGGCTCTCCCGCATCTCGATTTTCCGCTGACCGCATCCACCCCGTCTCCAGGGGCGCGGCACCCATCGATCAACGCGGCACGGATGGCCGCACGGGAAGACGGCACGCGATCGATCCTCGACATCGAGACCATCGGCCCCCACAGCGACTTTGGCGTTGCCGGGCGGCTCGATGATGCCGAGCTCGAGGCGCTCTATGGCACGACGCACCCGACGCATCAAATGGTGGAGGATGAACTCGAAATCCTCGAACCGGTCGAGCGCGGGCAGGCCGTTTATGTGGTTGTCTACAAGGATGGCCAGCCGGATGAACTGTTTTTCGCGGGGTATTCGTATGATTGAAAACGCCGGCGGATTCGTAACCGCTTGAGAATCTGCACTTCCATTGGGCCAGTTCGCATGTATTTTATATAATTGTAATCGATGTGACATTCCGGTGTCGTCAAAGATTGCTTGGACTGAGGGCGACCGGTGTGCTACTGCTGCTGGCGCGGTTGCTATTGGACCGCGTGAAATTTCCGGCAGTGCTTGCCTGCTGCCATATAATGCATCAAAAATGCGACATCATCGCTTCAAATGGAAACGGTATTGGTGTCCACTCGACATGGAGTACGCGCTATGGGACGACGGATTCCTGCCTGATCCAGAGTCGCTCGACGCTCGGATCTTCAACCCCAATGTGGTGACGTTCGATGAGGTAGGGTCGGCGTCTTTCGTCGGCGCCCTTGGTCCGCCCGGCATCGGAAAGTCAACGGCCCTAGAGGACGAACGCACAGCCCTGATCACGGCGCTCAGCAAAGGAGGCGAGAAACTTCTTGCTGTGGATTTGCGCGATTGTCCTGATGCCGCAACATTCAACGCTCTCACATTTTCAAACGCCGTATACGAAGAGTGGCTGTCGGGTGACCACACGCTCCACCTCTACATTGACAGCATTGACGAGGGGATGCTCCAAGTTCCGACCATCGCCCGCTTCATTGCCAATGGCCTGAAACGCGCGGTGCCACATTCGGCACGGCTTAAGGTGCGAGTGGGGTGCCGTAGTGCCGAGTGGCCCGCGACGCTTGACGATGTCGCCCGCGAAGTGTGGCCGTCTGATCAAGTCAGCCTTTATCGGCTGGTTCCCCTCCGCCGCCGCGACGTAGAAGAAGCTGCGCGCGGTTATCGTATCGACCCGGCGGCGTTCGTCGATGCCGTGATGTCGAACGACGTCGTCCCTCTCGCGATAGTGCCAGTTACGCTGACGATGCTTCTCGACTACTACGCGAAGCATCACACATTGCCGGGACACCAGGGCCAAATCTACGAGGCGGGGTGTCGGCTGCTTTGCGCCGAGACCTCTGACAGCCGGTTAGAGGTGGGGCACGACGTTGACGCTGACCGGCGGTATGCCGTCGCGATGCGAATCGCGGCCGGGACAGTGTTCTGCAACCGGACGGGCGTCGACGTCGGCCGAGATACCGTCAACGCGCTAATCACCGACGTGCCCGCCGCGGTGCTGGCGGACGGCCACGAAAACGTCCGCGGCAATGCCGTTGATGTGACCGAGTCGGCCGTACGCGACGCGCTTGCGAGCGGGCTTTTCGAACGGCGTGGCGACCGTAGCCGAGTCTTTGGTCACAGGACTTATGCCGAGTTCATGGCGGCCGCGTACGTTGCAGAACGAAAAATGCCGCTTTCGCAGGTCCGAGAGATCATATTCGGCGCCGATGGTCGGGTGGTTCCCCAGCTCTACGAGACCGCCGCGTGGCTCGCGGCCATGGTGCCGCCTCTGGTGGACGAAATTACTTTGGCAGACCCACGCGTACTCCTACAGAGCAGTGTCGCGCTTTCCGAACCGATCGGCCGTGAAAAGGTCGTCGACTCGCTGCTGCGGCAGTTTGGACGCGGAGAAGGCGGCGACTTTGACGGCTCGCTGACGGGGTTGCTCGCGCGACTCAACCACCCGAAACTCGCCGATCAGCTTTTGCCCTACATCACTGGTAAGTCGGAGGGAAAGTCCGCCCGGCAGACGGCGATCGACCTCGCGCGCGAGTGCGAAGTCAGCCGCACCGCGGACTTGCTTGCGGCGATCGCACTCGATAAGTCTGAGGATCCGTCGCTCCGCGCGCGAGCAGCCCGCGCATACTCGGTATTACAGCCCCACGACGGTCTCAATAAGCTCGGGCCCCTTGCATCGCTGCCCGAGGAAGAGGATCCTGACGACGACCTAAAGGCCGCATCGCTCATGTCGCGGTGGCCGGGTCGGATGACGGCTGCTGAGTTGTTTGCGGCCCTGACGCAGCCGCGCAAAAATATCATCCGTGGGCGGTACTGGACCTTCTTGCACTCCAAGTTCGCAGACGACTTGAGGCGTGAGGACCTACCAGTTGCGCTAGCGTGGGTTCGCGATACCCCGACGTTGAAGGCTGATGCGCAACAGCTGGCGCACTCCGCAGCGGCGATTCTGGAGCGCGCGTGGCGTGACGCCTCTGTTCCGATGGTGATGAACGCTTTCGCGGAGGCGGCTCTCGCCGTCCTCACTCGGCATGAACCCTTGGCGCGTCCCATCAAAAGTACTAGGTACGAGCGACTCATCGCAGCCGACGACCCTAATCGCCTTCCACTCGCGGAGCAGCTCGTACCATTCATTATAAAGAGCGCAGTATCGCCGGCGCGCATCGTCAATGGCCAGACACCAATCCTCCTCGCCCGCGACATCCCGTGGATGCTCGAAAAACTTCGCGGTGCAGCACCACCGGAGCAGGAGGTATGGGCGCAGCTCATACGAGGGGTTTTTTCCATCCACGACCCGAAAAACACAGAATACATGAGCGCTATCTTGCCGGTTGCAGACACCTGCGCCGTCTTGAAGGAACAATTTACTTACCTTATCGACCCGGTGAAGCTTGACTCCGAGGAGGCCAAGCTCCAGCGGGAGCTGTTTGAGGAAGAACGTGAACGCGAGCGGCGCGAAGCCGAAGATCACCCGCCACTCGACCCGCCTCCATCTGCCCGAATCGAGAACGCACTAATCCGGAGCGAGTCGAGAGATGCAACGGCCTGGTTGGAAGTTGCCAAGAACGTTGAGCTCACGACTGGCGAGAAGGGCAGACCTGTATACATCGATAGGATCGCCGTGAGAGAGTCGCCGGGTTGGAAGAGCGCAGACGAACCCACACGGGCTCGGATTGTAGCCGCGGCACGCCGTTATTTGGAGTTTGACCATCCGAAGGCGGAAGAGTGGCTGGAAAAGCCAGACCTCACCGTGGGCCTGACCGGCGCTTGCCGCGGCTGCAGTTCTGGTTGAACAGGAGCGCGACGCCGCCTGGAACGCGGTCTGGCCGGCCGTCGTCGGAGACACCAGCTTTGGGAAGGTGCTCTTCGAGGAGCTTGCCGGGCGCATGTGGGGAAGCAGAGCTGACTTGGGCGAACGACTCACCGAGGCACAGGCCGGTGAGCTCTTCGTCTGGCTCTCGAAACAATTTCCGCACGCCCAAGACCCATATCGTGACGACGCGGGCGCCATGACCGTGCGCGAGACTGTGGGCCGGTTCCGTGACGCCATCATGGGTGACCTGAGGGACCGCGGGACCCCCGCGGCAGTCGATTCCATTCGCCGCGCAGTAAAGGAGCTTCCAGGCGTCGGGTGGCTGGGGCCAACGCTCGTTCTCGCTCAAGAGCAAGCGCGACGGAACTCATGGCAACCGCTTTCCCCGGAGGAACTCCTGGCACTGGCTGCCAATTCAGAGAAGCGGATCGTCGCGAGTGAGGCACAGCTCCGCGATGTGGTCCTGGAATCGCTCGAACGGCTTCAGTCCAACCTCATCGACGCCGGCACAATGATCTTCGTCTGGGATCACGTGAAGGACCAGTCAGCCAAGAAGTTGTCTGCCGCGCCGACGCTGGCGACGGCCTTCGACGCGGGGACGTTATCGACACAAGCAGCGACGGGAACGGCTGACGATCCGGCTAAAACGCCGCCTTCAGGTCCGATTCCGTCGGACGAGGCGAAGTTGCGCCTCTTGGTTAAAGACCACCTAGATAGGGACCTGCGTGCGCGCGGTATCCTTCTTAATCAGGAGGTTGAGATCCGTCCCGGCGAATTCCTCGACATTTACGTGACGGTAGCCCTTCCCGGCACGACCAGTGGCCGCGTCTCGGTCGTGATTGAGGTTAAGGGGTGCTGGAATGAGGGGTTGAAAGATTCCATGGAAAAGCAGCTCCGCGATCGTTACCTCCAAGGGGCGAGCAGTCGGCACGGCATCTACTTGGTCGGATGGTTCCTCTGTGACCGGTGGGACAAACGAGATTATCGCCATGGCAAGACCCCGAAATGGAAACTTGAAGACGCGCGTAAATTCTTCGTTAAGCAGGCGAAGGACCTCGGAGTTGGCGGCATCAGCCTCGACGCGGTGACACTTGATCTTGCTCTAAGATGACACGATACCAGCGATGGAACGAATACCAAGCACGGAGTCCTTTTCTCATGCTTCCAATTTCTGTTTCATAAACTTTTATATCTACGAGGACGGCCAGCCCAAAGAGCTGTTTTTCGCGGTTTATTCGTATGACTGAAAGCCGACCAACGTTCTATCACGACGCAAGTATCTGCACCTCCATCGGTGCCAATTTGCATGGAATTGATGCAATCGTCATCGATGTAGCATTGCCGCTATCATCGAAGATCCTTCCCGGATTAACAGCGACCGCTGCGCTGCCGGTGGTTCCCTGATTGCTGTACTGAATCGTGTAACGATCACCTGCGGCATGCAGGTCGTAATCGACGAGGATCGATCCGGAAAATGGCTTGCTGAAGTTCGTATTGGCGACGATGAGGATTTCGCGTTGGCCGAGGATGCGGGAGAAGGCGAGGACGCCGCCGGCGCCGGAGGATGGGCCGAAGTCGGCGTTGTTTCCTGCGACGGGGCGAAAGTAGAGCCGGCCATAGCGCAGCGCGGGCTCGGCGGCGCGGAGCTGGGCGATGGCCTGAAGATCGGTGAAAAATGAATTGGTCGTGTCGAACGCGGTGGGTTTCCTGCCCCAGAGCGCTTCGCGCACCGATTCGTTGCTGTCCAGCGTCGCATGGCCGGCGCCGTCGTTGGTGCCTTGCAGGCCCTGCTCGGTGCCGTAGTAGACGCAGGGAATTCCCTGCAGTGCAAAGAGCACGGCGAGGCCAAGGGTGATCTGCGCCGCGGGCGTGCCGGGGGCATTGAATCGGCGGTTCTGATCGTGATTGTCCAGGAAGCTCACGAAATATCGGCCCGCTTCGCCATGTGAGCTGATCAGCTCCTTCTCAACCGCTTTGCGTTTTTCAAAAACCTGGCGGATCTGCTCGACGCCGATGGAGGCTTTGGCGACGCCCGGCAGATTGTAAAAGAGTGGAAAATCGAGGGCGGCATCCAGTCCGAAGCCTTCGGTATCTCCGCTGTTGCGACCGATGAATTGGTTGATTTCATCTTCGCTGTCGTAGATTTCGCCGAAGGTGAAGAAATTGGCTTTGCCGATGCTCAGGGCGAATTCGCGGATCGCATTGCCGAAGGTTTCGACCTTGTCGGGCCGGATGTATTTGACGGTGTCGATGCGGAAGGCGTCGAAATCGTACCTCGCGATGAGGTACTGATAAGCGGTGATCAGGATCGACAGGACGGGCGACGGCCCATATTTCTCGCGCAGTGCCTCCTGGCCCGGAACGCCGGCGTCGTATTCGACGACGAGTTGCCGCATCGTGCCAAAATCGCCGGGGACGTAGCCGCGCGGGCCGGGCGTATCGGAAACCTTGTTCCCGCGCCGACGGAAAAATTCCTTGCGCTGCAGATCGGTCGGCCAGACCCCATCATCCGGCGAAAGATTCGCCGGCGCCGGCAGATTGTCCTGCCAATTCGATTGCGGAGAACCGAGCCCATTGATCCATTGAATCGGCGGCTCTGGACGACTCGTGTCATTCAGCAAACCGGCATCGGTGAAGCTCGAGGTGACGCCGCCGCCATACACATAGTCGAAGACGCGCCCGGCATGGTTCAGCACAATATCGAGCACGACATAAATCCCCCGCGCATGCGCCTCATCCACCAGCGCGGCCAGCTCGCGCTCCGCGGTCGCGCGCGTTCCATCGGAAGCAAAGCGCTCGTCAATGTTGAGAAAATCCTGGGCGTTGTAGCCGGGGTAGGTGTATTCGAAACCTGTTTGCTGGGGTTTGGAATTCTTCACGACCGGCGAAATCCAAATCGCCCCGACGCCCAACTTCTGCAGATAAGGAAGCTGCTGGCAGATGCCTTCAAACGTGCCGCCTTGGCGGAAGTTGAATTTCTGGTCCCACTGCGCCTTGGGCGCTTGATTGGGATTATTGAAACGATCGGTCATCAAAAAATAAATCCAGCAATCGCGCCAGTCGGCGGGCGACGGAAAGGGCGATTGGATCTGAACCGGCTTGCCATCGACCGTGACCGACTTGGTCGATCGCTGAGCCGCGCGCCGCTGCGCATCAGCCAAGGCCTGGGATACGTCCGCCCCGAGAATATCGCTCGGCATGGAAGCTCCGATAGTTTGAGAACAATCCCACAGCGCGGTCGGTTGCATGCCGAATAGGGTCGGCGTGCGAGGCATCATAGACGCGATCTGAGAATTCTGCGCGAGTGACGGTATATATTCCCTTTGCTCGGTCACCATCGCTCGATGCAGTGCATTTGGATATTCTGGCTGGACATCCTTTATGGCTGAAGACAATTCCGACGGGCCGAACGACGACGGGGTACCGCCGATAGGCAGGCGCACTTCGCGTCAGGAATGGATAAATGAGACCCACGCATATTGGCGAACGACCGCCGGGGACGCATACGTTGGATTGATCTATAGCAAAGATGCTGCGATATCGCTCATGAATGATGCAAACCCAGCTGTGAGGATCACAGCAATTAGCGTGTGTGATCTTCATTGGAAGTGCGCAGGCGATCAAAATTTCAGGGCAACGTGTCAAGGGCTGGCGATGAATGATCCTGACGCGAGGGTGCGTAACGTTGCAATCGACTCGCTCGGAGCTGCCTACCGCGACACCAAAGACCCCGATGTGTCACACCTTCTCGCTGACATAGTCTTGCGAGCGGATCTCTCCAAAGACTTTCGTCTGGTCGCTTATTGGGCGTTACGAGAAGTGCAGTTGGGTGTGACATCGGAAGACCTTGTAAAAAAGGGGATTCGCTTCGCAAAGCTCGCGTATGAAAGGCCCGGCGGTGGAGGAGTTCCTGCACAAGTCAAACGCACTCTCCTTCGCAATGGTCGTCTCCCAGAGTCGGTTTGGGATTCAGCTGGAGAAATCGACTTTGATTTTGTTAAGCGCGTGCGTCGTTCAATTCGTGAGTCTTCTGGAAAGGAAAACGGGCAGGTGTAACCGGACGGTTGTTTTCAGCTATTAAAATGTGATTGCGCTCCGCGCTGCTGGACGCGCCCCACAAAGGGGCGGCTAAAGGGATAAGGACGCTTCGCGGCGGTAAACGATTGCGCTCAATGCTCTGATTCTCCGGGGATTTCGGGAATCCCTGGATCATCCAGAATCTGCACGGCCGTCCCATCTCCGATGTGTTTCCAATCCTCCAGCACCCAGACGACTTTCTTGTCGGGCGTCACTTCGATGAGCTGAGGGCCGCGGCTGTTCTTGCCGCGGGAGGTGAAGAGGGTGTTGCCGTTGGCGAGCCGGGTGCAGGTTTGCGGCGCGGAGGTGAACTGGTCATCGGCTGGCAGATCGGTCTTGCAGTTGAATTCCCAGACGGTTTGGCCTTTGGCATTCACCTCGCGCGTCAGGCTGTCTTTTTCGTCGGTGATCAGGGTGTTCCCGTTCTTGAGTCGGAGGGCTGCCCAAGGCGTGCTAATTTCGTACTTCCAGATTTCCTTGAAATCCTTGTCGTATTCCGCGACGAATCCCATGTTGAGAAAGGAAATGAGATAGGTCCCCTTGGCGGTCACACGAGCGCGGCGGAATTGCGGGTGGATCGATTTGGCCGGGTCATAGGGGAGCTCGTGATTAACTTCGACCGCGCCGGTCTTGATGTTGACCACCTTCAGCCGGGGCGGCTTGCCATTCTCAACGAACATCACCTTGTCGAGCCCAAGCGGCTGGCAGGTGTGGATTTCGGTGTGCTGGGCATCATTGGGGACATGGCAATCGTATCGCCAGACGATTGTCTTCTTGGGCGTGATTTCGGCGATGTACGCCATCCGGCTGAAGAGGATGTTGCCGTTGGAAAGCATCCAGACATCGTCGAATTCGGGGCCGGTGCCGGTGGAAAAGGTCCAGGTCACTTTGCCATCGTTGACGAGGAACATCGTGTTGCAGTTTTCCCCGACGTAGAGCATCGGATGTTGTGCCAGGCCCTTGCCGGGAAGGTCGGAGCGGGTGATGCCGGGTTTCCACTTATCCGGGGCTGCGATTTCGCTCGGGGCGAATGCAGGGACATCGGGAGCGGTGAACAAATGCAGGACGTCCATGCAGGGGGTGGCAGTCGAATTTTTCTGTGGCGCGGATTGGGCGGAAGCGATCGGGGTGAGCAGGACGAGTGTTGAAAGAATTGCGAGGAAAGGACGTGGTCTTTTGTTCATGTTGTTTTCCAGAAGGCGGCCCCATTGAAACAAGGATTGGAAAACGGAGGAGATGTTACCACGTTCGAGCCGTGAAGCTCTACTCGTTGCGTTGCGTCAGTTGATCAAAGACAATGGCTTTGTTGAATAGTTTTCGCTCTCGCAGGCTGTGCTCTGGAGTAAGTGGGATTCGAACCGGGAGTCGTTGCTTGAAGCGATGAAGGCCTTCTTCAAGGACAATCCTGGGTGGCAATAGCGGCATCTTAGGCCCTCCCCAAGCCCCTCCCCACCTGGGGATGGGTTGCATTGTCATTTGAGCTAGGAATCTCAACGCTTTGCGCTTGTTTTAATGCTCGTTGCCTACCCCGACTCCTTACGGATTCCGCCTCCCTCACGGTCGTCGGTGACGGGTTCGCTCGCTCGCCAAGCCTCGCTCGCTCCTCCCACCTCCCAGGGGACAGGGAACCAATGCACAACAACAACAGAATCGCCACCGTTCATGGCTGATTGTCGCTTACGCGACAGGCGGATTTCATGAACGGGTGGGGGAGGACGGACAGCCCGGTTTCGGCGGTTGCCGAACATAAAGGACAATAGCGTGTCCTTTACAACCGGCCTATAGGCCCGACGGGCTTGGCTCGTCTTTGGACGGCGTAGCCGAGACGAGCCCCTGCTGATTTTACTGATCGGTGGCCTCCGTGGCCGGACGGCCGCCGGTGGGCTGACGCCACTTTTGATTCCGGGCCGTGACGGCGACAATTTACCGTTCTGTGACAGCACAGCGGCCCGGACAAGCTTGAGCGTCAGCCCTTTACCGGCTCAAACGCCTTCGCGTTTGCGGAGGCACTCGATAAGCCGAAAGATGTGCATGGCTCAGTGGTGGGGCGGCAAAGTTGTTTACCAGCGTCGACTGGAAGTTATCATGCGCAACCAACCCTAAAAGGAGGAACTTCATGCCAATAAGTTGCCCGTGGCGAAGCACCGATGGCATTCAGATTGAATTTCTGGAATGCCGCAGGCTCCTGGCAGCGACTGTGACGGCATCTCTCGCAAATATCTCAGTGGCACCCAGTGCTTCAGCCACGAGCATTGATCTGAACAGCTACTTCAATGATCCGGCCATTGCATCGGGCGACACGACAGTGCTAGTGAAGACTACTGATGGCGACATTCCGCTGGAATTGTTCAACAGCGTCACACCCAACACGGCTAACAATTTCCTGCAATACGTCAACGGCGGTCTATACAATGGCGTAATTTTCCATCGCACCGTTCCCAATTTCATCGATCAAACTGGCGGCTTCAATACGGCTGGCCAAGCCATCGCCAATCTAGGCACCATCAACAATGAATTTCATCTATCCAACACAGCCGGCACGATCGCGATGAACAAGGTGACCGGCAATCCGAATAGCGCCAGCAACCAGTGGTTCATCAACGTCGCAAACAATTCCTCGATCCTTGATGGTCAGAATGGCGGGTTTACCGTCTTTGGCAAAGTCCTCTACAACGGCTTGACTGTTGCCAATACGATCAACAGCTTACCAACTATTGATGGGTCGGCTTTGAATAGCCAATTTGGCCCGGAGAACGGCGCTAACGTGTTCCCAGTGCAAAGCGGTTCTGCAGGGGTCGCCGCCGGCAATCTTGTGGTCATGAACAGCGTGGCGACTGTGCAGCATTTGAGCTTCAGTGTCTCCAGCGACAATTCCAGCCTCGTGTCTCCCACAATCGGATCGGATGGTAAAACGCTTTCGCTTTCTTACGCAGCTGGCCACAAAGGCTGGGCCCACATCACGGTGACTGCGACTGATTTGGGCGGTGGAACCGCCAGTCAGACTTTTCGAGTCAATGTCGGAACCACGGGCGATGTGACGAATGTGGTCGCCGGCGCGGGTGGCGCCAAAGCAGTTGAGGTTCACCAGGCAGATGGAACATTAGCCACAATTTCGCTAAAGGGTCCAGGTTCCGCGACAGTTCAGGTGTCTGGCGACAGCTTCAACAAGACCACCGAAAAGAATGGCTCCGTTATCATCAGCGGCACCAACGATGCTCTGGCAACAATCAACACTAGTGGCACAAATCACTCATCGACATTGAATATCACGACGCAACACGGTCGAACTGTCTCTGTCCTACAGCTCGATACAAGCGGTGACCTTGGTTCAATTAATGGCAAGAGCGTGATTCTCGCGGGAGACTTGAATGGAGGTGGCTCGATTAAGAGCATTGCATTGCAAGCAGCGCAAGAAGGCACGATCAATATTGGAGCAGTATCAGGACCGCTCACGCTTAAGATCTCAGGAGCGGTCAGCGACGAGAGCATTCACAGCGCTGCCCCAATTGCGAGTTTGGATGTTTCGAGCTGGAATGCGCTCAGTAACACGACAAGCTCTGTCGAAGCGCCTTCGATCGGAACATTTGCAGTTCGGCAGGATCTCGCCAACGTTTCCATAAAACTAGGCGGCTCAGGTACGTTGCTTAAGAAATTGATTGTTGGAGGCGCGTTAAGCGACGTGGTTCTTGATTCAAGTGGAACGATCAATTCGATTATCGTTGGCAGTGTCGTTAACAGCCAAGTCTTTGCTGGTGTCGCCACGCTGCCGCCGGGCCAGCCATTGCCCGATTCGACGAGCGACGTTTCCGCATCAGCTGCCATCAAAATACTTCGAGTTAAGGCAACGTTCTCCAGCAGCAACATCGCTGCACAATTTCTGGGCCACCTCTCACTGGGCAAATTGCAAACCTCCAACGGGGGTGCAAGCTTTGGCGTCGCGGCACAAACCATCGCTTCAGTAAGCGGCTTCGATCAAGCGACTTCGAACAAGATCAACCTCAAGAATCTCACTTCAACTTCGGAATCTAAGTCATCTGAAGATTTTTTAATTCGCTTAATCTGATGCGAGTTTGACTGCCGGCTGCGGCAAGACTTGAGGCGCACACCGGTCCCGTGACGGCGGCATTGGATAATGGGAACGGCTCGCACAATGGATTACAACTGATTCTTCGTGACCAATTGAAAGTACTTTTAGAGCTATAGTGCTTTTTGATCCCAGTGCGGCGGATGCATCAGCTCGAACAAGTGCTCGCGATTAGGCACGGCGACCAGCGTCGATCGCTGCGGTGGCTTGGGATAGGGAATAAGCGTGCTTTGATGCTTCTGGGCGAAGCGATGCTCATCTTCCGCCCAGGCCTTGTCCCAATTCCCCTGAGATAGATGAATCACGTTGAAATCATTGCAAACCGCGAGGCGATAACCTGCCAATGCCGCTCGATAGGTGAAGTCGATGTCGTAAAAATGGAAATTCCGGAAGACCTGTTCGTCAAAGCGCAGCTGCAAGGCGCAATCGCGCTGGCAGCAGAGAAACAGTCCATCCATCGCCTGCATTCCCAGAACGCGTCGGGTGGGCACGGACCAGATGTTCAATTCAAAGTATCCATTCTTGGGATTTGGATGTGCGACTTGTCCGTAAAGATAAGGCGGACCTGCCGAATCCCAGCGCCCTGAGCAGAGCCGGGTAGTTCCTGCAATCCCAATCACGTCAGCATGCTCCATGTGACCCAAGAGCCGCTCATAAAAGTCGACCGCGAGGATTTCAATGTCGTCATGGCAGAAGATCAAAATCTCGCCTCGACTGAGGAAAATGCCACGGTTGTAGCCCTCGGACATTCCCTTCGCGTCGGGAATTCGAATTACCTCAAGCGACGCGCCCCCGCACAGCCGTCGATACATGGCATTGACCATTGAGAATTTTGTGTCGTCGCGGCTGCAAACGATGACGGAGATCATAATCTACGGGGCGGCAATTGAGCCGAAGTAAAGCCCTCGACATAGCTGCGTCGGCGATCGCTTATTCGAAAAAATGAGGCGGATGCCAAAAACGGAGGCAATATTCTTGTCATAGATTAAATGCGGTCATTTCCTCACGTTAACTTTTTCTTCCAATTGAGCCATGCGAAAAAAAACATTCCTGCGCTGTTAAATGCCAGAAACACTGATTCCTTCACGGTGTGGGTTCTGTCAAACCATACGAACGCTCTTAGGAAGCAATCTATACCACCACCCGTCAACACAACCGATAGCGCGATTCTGGTGATCAATCGCCTATGTGGCTGCTTCGGTTGTTTCGGGGTTTCGTAATCCAGAGTCGGCTGCTGATCTTTCATTTCGGAGATTATATCACAATGCTTTAAGCGTCTGAACTAGCTGTCATTGATTGCGCTTTCGTTTGTCATCCACTTCGGGGGGCAAACAGTGGTGTTCACATTCCGGGCCGCAGATCAGGATACTGCCCACATCCAAAACCGCTTGCCCAAGTGTCGATGCCCGCTATTATTGAGCGCGGGCAATTGAGGCCGCCGCTCGGGGGCTGTCCATTACAGCTTTCCCGCAAATTGCATGTGTGCTTCAAACTCCAAAGTCTTGCAGCCTGTCCGGGTGCTGGTGCCAGCCCCGGATTGGCAGCATGCCGCAGGAGGCGTACGGAAGCTGTACCGGCACGTGGATGTTCTCAATGCCCACGGCATTGAAGCCTTCATCATTCATCACCAGCCTGGATTCCGATGCACTTGGTTCGAAAACCAAACGCGTGTCATTTACAGTCCAAAGCCAGGTCCCTCTGATATTTTGCTCGCGCCGGAGCGAATCGCCTGGCAGCTCATGCTGACTACACAGGGCATGCGCAAGGTCGTCTTCAATCAGAATGCTTATCAAAGCTTCGACGACATTCCGCCGGATGCACTTCCCCTGGGCCCGCCGTATCGACACCCTGATTTCCTGGCGACGATTTCGGTTTCGCAAGACAACGTCGACTACTTGAACTACGCCTTTCCGGGTCATCCATTATTCCGCGTTCACCTCGGGATCGATTCGAAGCTTTTCTATTACCAGCCACAAAAGAAGAAACAAATTGCATTCATGCCGCGGAAGAAAAAGGAGGACGCGAAGCAGGTGCTTCAAATCCTCGGTTCGCGAGGCGCGTTGAATGGTTATGAGGTCATCCCGATCGCGCAAAAGAGCGAAGTAGAAACCGCGCGCATCCTCCGGGAATCTGAGATATTCCTTTGCCTGAGCACCTATGAAGGCTCGCCCGTTCCGCCGCTGGAAGCGATGGCCTGCGGCTGCGTTACGATCGGCTACCACGGCCGGGGCGGAAGGGAATATGTCAACGATCAATATGCTTACCCAGTGGAGGCGGAAGATATTCGCGGCTTTTGCTCCACTATCGAAAGCGTAATCGATCAACTCCGCACTGATCCGCAACCCGTCCTCGACAAAGCGAAGCGCGCTTCGGATTTCATCCTGAGCACCTACACCCCGCAGCAGGAAGAGCGCGACATTTTGAATGCCTGGGAGCATATCTTAAAGATTGCTGCTAACTGGCGCCCTTCCAATCCGGCGGTCGCGTCATGAAAGGCGCCGCCGAACAGAGCGCCCCGATGATCTCGGTGATTATCTGCAGCATCGATCCATCAAAGTTTGAGCGGATATCGGTGATGTACCGCCGGCTGCTGGGCGGCGGCCCCTTTGAAATCATCGGCATTCATGACGCGCGTGGCATGGCCGAGGCATACAACCGTGGCATCTTACGGAGCAGCGGATCGATCCTCATCTTTTCCCACGACGATGTCGAATTTCTCGCAAGCGATTTCCGGAGTCGCGTGGTTGGACACATGAGTCAGTTCGATGTTCTGGGGGTCTTGGGAACGGTGCGACTAACGGGCGCCCAATGGTGGAACGGATCGGGGATGCCATATGTCTATGGGCAGATGGCTTATCCAGGCAAAAGCGGCGAAGGGTTTGACGTGCTGGTCTGGTCGGTGCCGACTCGCGCCGTCGGCAGCATTCAGGCGATGGATGGAATGTTTCTCTGCGCGACACGACCGGCGGCCGAGACACTGCGGTTCGACGAGCTGACCTTTCAAAGATTTCACCTTTACGACCTGGATTTCACTTTTCGCGCTCACCTCGCTGGCTTGCGGTGTGGCGTGGCCAACGATTTATTCATCATTCATGAATCGACCGGCACACACGACGAGGTCTGGAAGGCGGATGCTCAAAAATTCGTCGATAAGTTTGCGACGCGACTGGCTCCGCCGCTGCGCCGGCATTTTCGCAATTCGTCGGCCCACGTTGCAGACAGGGACGGCATTGTCCGGGTCATGAGCCCGCCGCATTGGCCGCACTGAAGGGAGCGATATGGTTTCCATCATCATCGCTTCACCTTCAGCTGAGATTCAAGCCGCATCTGGCCGTTATCTGGCGTCCCTTTTCCCAGGCGGTGAAGCGGAGATTATTGGGCTGCCACCGTCTTCGAACGCCGCCAATATCTGCAATCAGGGCGCGGCACTCGCCAAAGGCGAGTTCCTGATATTCTCGCGCGGCCAGATCGAGTTTCTTGCGAGCGATTTTCATTGCAAACTGCTCGGGGACATGCAGCACTGCGACCTTCTAGGTCTCTGCGGCACCACCCTTGTCTGTGGCGCGAGTTGGATCAGTGCCGGCTTGCCGCATGTCTATGGGCAGCTTGCGATGCCTAACCCAAATCAGCCGGGATGGACGAACGTGTTCATGTGGTCGGTCACTCAGCGGCGAGCCGACGGGATGCAGGCTCTGGACGGACTTTTTCTATGCGCGCGCAGAAGTGTTGTGGAGCCGCTTCACTTTGATGCCGAATTGTTCAAAGGTTACAGCGCTTACGATATCGATTTTACATTTCGAGCGCGCCAGAAGGGCTTTCGCTTATCAATCGCCAACGACCTGAATCCTATTTGCAGTTCGCTGCCCTTGCAGGACGCGCAGCGGGTCGAAGCCGCGCGCGCTTTCGATCGCAAATACCAAGATCAGTTGCCGTTTCACCTGCGCCAACCATTTCAGACAGGGATCGTCTCGGTGTCCAACCGTGCCGAGATCGTTGACGTGATGTCACCGCCACACTGGAATGAAAACTGCCAACGGAATTCCCTCGCCAGATAATAATTGTTCAATCGGAGAAAACGCACCGTCACGTGGATTCTAAAACATGTAGAGCCAACTACTTTCCGTTGCCTTATCTTTAGCGCGGACTGTCAATGAAATATAAAAATCAATATTTTATGGTTGACTTCGGTTTGCTGAAATAGGTAAGGTGGACGAGTCGTAAGGGCGGAAACGATTCCGGTCCTTACCTTCCTTGGGCCAATACCACTTCGTACAGGCACACCTAGGGATCGATAAGGACGTCAGTGGGGCCTTATCGTAGCGGCGAGCATTGGCGGAGTTCTTTGCCCCGGCTCTCGACCATGCTCAGTAGCGATTCTTCGTTCTCAACTGAATCAGATTCTGCATCAATCGCCCGAAGTGCAGTAAGCACCGGAGCGCTTGTGGTTGTCTTGGCGCATCATGCCGGGCCCGGTTGATCAGACAAACACTTTTGCCTGGGAAGGAACTCGCCATGGCATTCGGGAAATCTTCGCGCGCACGCAAGTCCAAGTCGATCAAATCCAAGGCATCACAAGATTGGCGTGAGCAAAGGCCAATCTTTGAACTCACGCCTTTGGAGAAGCGCATCCTGCTCTCTTCCGCGGCGTATGCCACGTACGATTTCGAAAGTGGAAGCACCACCGGATGGAGTGGCGGTACAGTTGCAACGAGTAACGCAATTAGCAACTGGGGATCCACAGAATACTTGCAAGCGCCTTCATCTGGTCCACTAACGCTCACTCTCACCGGGATTCCCGCGCACACGGGGACTGGCACAATAAGCTTTGATATCTACGCGCTTGACGAATGGGACGGCAACAATTCGCCCTCGGAGTTTACGTTTTCGGTCAATTCCAAAACTAAAATCGATACGACATTTTCAAATCCATTTTCACTGTGGGACGATACCAGTCACACCATAGATCATTTCGACTTCAACCAGTCATTTCCCTCCTCGGATTACACCTCCTTTCCCGAGAATAACCCGACCCAATACCGCGCAGTCACGACCGGTGACATGGATAGCGATAATCTCAACGTCTGTGACGTCACTGTTACTAATGAGTTCATCGACCCGGACAACGGCGCGGACACATGTGGGGCTTGTGATCCTGATGGATACTGGTGTACGATTTATGACCCTGGTTACGGCAACATAAGTGATGCGGTTTATGCCTTTACCGTCCCCATTAATGATTCCTCATCGAGTCTCACGTTGAGCTTTGGCTACTCGCTTCCCTCGAATGCAAAACTCGGAATTGACAATGTTGCGGTCACTTTTGATGACCTCGCACCGCCTCCCTCGGGCCAAACACCTGGTGGAGTAGACTCTGGTAACAGCGGAACCGGTGGTGGTTTAACTCCAAATGATAATGGCAATGGTGCCGATTTGTTTTCCGGCAACGCAAGCTTTGAAATCCCCGGGCCCCACTCCAAAGGTTTTGGCTCCGCCTTTTCCGGCAAATCAATATGGACGAATGGCTCGTTGTCAGGGATTGTCGGTGGACTGAACGGCAATGGAACAATGCAAGAGGATATTCCTTCGCTGCTGCAGAACGGCCCAAGTACGTTAATTCTCGCCCAAGGCGCAAATCAGTCATGGTTTAATAACAACGGCAGCTCATGGGCAGAGCAGTATGGCGGTCTGGATTCCCTAACTTATGACAGCGCCAACAGCCAATACGTGGTGGTAACACCAGATGGAGGTAGGACCGCATTCTACGATTTTAATCAAGGTGGTTTATCGGGTGATGTCAAGAGTCTAACTGACCCTAACGGTAACACGACGACTTTTAGCTACACCGGCTCCCAACTCACTGCAGCCACGCGCAGCAGCACAATCAATTCCACAACCACAACCGAGACATTCACATACGGCTATTTGACGTCGCCCGATCCGAACGCGGGGAAGCTGTCAAGTATCTCCCTTTCGCGCCAAATCAACAGTGGAAGCCCTTCGGTCGTTCAAAAGGTTGTCTACAGCTATTACACGTCAAGCAGCACGGGCGGCAGCTTGGGTGACTTGGAATCAGCAACGATCGAGGACGGAAGCAGCAACACGCTCAATGAAGACTTTTATCGCTATTATATTTCTGGTGATAGCGACACACACGGGTATGTTGGCGGAATAAAATACATTCTGGCCCCCGCATCATATGCTCGTTTAGCAGCGGCGCTGCCGAGCGGCACAACGCCGGCGACCGCGACCGACGCGCAGATGGCGCCGTACGCCGACGAGTATTTTCAATATGATTCTAAACATCGTGTAACTGAACAGGTGATCCAGGGGGCGGGAAGCTCGTTGAGCAGCGGCACAGGTCTCGGCACATATAGTATGACCTATGCAACACCGTCATCAAATCTAGCGAACTATAACGAGTATATTGGGGAAACCACCGAAACCTTACCGAACGGAACGCAGCAAATCGACTTCTTTAACGGCTTTGGCGAAGATATGCTCTCGCTGTTGACGGATGGGACTCACTACTGGGCCAATTACACGCAATACGATGAAGAAGGTCGACCAATTCTTAGCGCTGGGCCGTCGGCTGTGACTATTGGGAGCTTTTCAGGTCTAACGAGTTACGCCGATCTCATCGATAATTCCAGTTCCGACAAACTCAATAGCTCCGGTCTCATCACGACGACGAGCTATTACTCTGACACGACTGCCACCAGCAGAATCGCAGGCGACGCCTCGGGTTATGTCTCAGATGTTTATATCCAGAATGGCGAAAGTGGCAGTGCGATTCATCAAGAGCATAGAACCTATTACTCGTTCAGTAACACAGGAAGCACCGCAACGATCTTTCCGCTCGCAACCGATACTGTTTATGGAAACGCTGATGGCAGCGATCCTCGAACCACCAGCTACCTTTACACGATGAGTTCCGGCACGGTTGAGCCGCAAGTGGTAACGATTGGCCTAGCGCCGGTGACGTCGGGCCAAAATGGCAACGACACAAGCAGCACCGCCACGTCCAGCGGCTCGACCACCACCCTTGTGGACACGGGCCTAAGCAGTTCCGGTTCTTTCGTCGGAGATGTACTGACGATCCTTACCGGCACTGACGGGGGCGAAATCGCCACTGTTACTGCTTACAACGGGTCTACACATACGCTTACGATCTCGCCAGCGTTTCTATCCAGCACTGATTCCAGCAGTGTGTACACCCTCAGTGGAAACGTTAACACCACATTTTATGACAATTATGGGCGAGTTGTCTGGACCAAAAATGCCGACGGTTACGTTGATTACTTCGCCTACGACCAAGGCACTGGCGCTGTTGTGAAAACCATTGCTGACGTGGTTTACGCAGATCTATCGGCAAGTGAACAAGCTAACTTTCCAACAGGCTGGACCCATCCCAGTGGAGGCTTGAATCTGGTCACCACTGATGTGGTAGACGGCTTGGGGCGAACGACGGAAGAGACGAGTCCTGACGGCAACGAGACGTATACGGTCTATAATGACCCGAGTCATGAAATGCGAATTTATCCCGGCTTCAACGGAACGACCACGACTGGACCAATATCGGTCTATCAGACCTACTATCCCTCGGCAAATTCAGGGAATTTGCTTTATGATGAAACGCTGACCACTTCTGCAACGCCTCACCTTACTGGCGGGGTCCCTGATGGCACGGAGACGATCAGTGGCAGTAACATTCAGAGCCTCCAGCGCGAGTTCACAAATAGCGCGGGTCAGTTCATTTGGTCTGACAGGTATTTTAGTTTTTCGGGGCTAACGTATTCGCAAGCCGTGAGTCTCAGCAGTGGTGTTCCGGCGGACCTAGGTACCTCCGGAACCAATTTCTATCGGACGGTTTTCGGCTATGGCATAGATGGTCAGGAAAATCGGCAAGTAACGCCAACGGGAACGATCTATCGAACCGTTTTCGATGCTCTTGGGCGTGTTTCGAGCGAATGGGTAGGAACGGGCGACACGCACTCGGGGACAGAGTGGACGCCGTCGAGCAACACTGGCAACATGATGGATATCGTGGACCTGCAGTATGACGGCGGGGGTGTCGGTGATGGCAATGTTACGCAGACCACCGACCATCCGGGGCTTAGCGAAGCCGATCGGGTCACACAGTTCCTCTATGACTGGCGCGATCGCAAGGTGTTGGAAAAGGATGGGGTGCAGAGCACTGAGGACACGACCACCTATAGGCCGATTACCTATTACCATTATAATAATCTTGACGAGGTCACTGAAACCGACCTATATGACGGTGATGGCGTAAGTTTGTCTGGATGGGGCTCGACTAGCGGCGTTCCTAATGCTCCCTCTTCTTCACTGCTTCGTGCAAAAACAGTCTATTCCTATGACGACGAGGGTCGAGTCTACCGAGAGCAGGTTTACAGTATCGACCAAAGTTCTGGAACCGTCGGTAGCGACCTCACGACCGACACGTTCTACGATCATCGCGGCAATGTAATCGCCACGTTTGCCGCAGGCGGCTTGGTAACCAAGTACGCTTATGATGGAGCAGGTCGGCTCTCAAATGAGTACACCACCGACGGCGGAGCAGTCAACGACTCCAATTCGCCGCAGAAAGATTGGGCCCACGCGTCTTGCGTTTCTTCCGATGTAGTGCTGACAGAAACGGATTACACGTATGACTCTGACGGCAACGTTATTGTCACCACAACCCGGGATCGCTTTGACAATGATTCAACGAGTTCCGAAGGTGCGCTGGGCTCGCCATCCAGCGGCATTGGTGCACGCATCAGTTACGTTGCCGATTATTACGATGCTGCCGATCGATTGACTGACGAAGTAAATGTAGGCACGAACGGCGGCTCGGGCTACACGCGCCCCAGCAGCGTCCCCTCACGTTCCGACACCGTTCTGGTCACGCACACCGACTATGACTCGGCCGGAAATGTGCTGGACACGATCGATCCCCGCGATCTCATGACTCAATACACTTACGACCTACTAGGACGGGTGACGCAGGAGATCGACGATTCGAGTGGTGGCAGTCCCGCCACGGGTCTGAACGTGACCAACTACACCTATGATGGAGATAATAATCTTCTGACCGTCCAGGCCTATGAGCCCAACGGCACGACTAGCCCATCCCAGACCACGCAATATGAATACGGCGTTGGCGGAACTTCAGGCACGAATCTCTTTTCTAATGACCTCCTCTACCGCGTCGATTATCCCAATCCCTCCACCGGCGCTGCGGGGACAACCGCGGCACAGCAGGTGACCTACAGCTACAATCTCGCAGGCGACACGATTGGAAAGACCGATCAGAACGGCACCACCCACAGCTATAGCTACGATGTGCTGGATCGGCTAGTCAATGACTCGATTAGCAGCTTCGGCTCGGGTGTAGATGTGGTCGTCAAAGGATTAGGTTATAGCTATAACGCACTCGGAATGCCTTATCAGGTCACAAGCCTGGGCTTCGCAAATGGGGTCATCAACCAGCTGCAATATAACTACAACGGATATGGCCAGCTCACCAACGAATACCAATCCGTTTCTGGCGCAGTGAACACCACTACTACGCCCGATGTTGTGTATAGCTACAGCCAGCCCAGCGGCGCGAATTATAGCCGGCTATCGAGTATGACCTATCCCAATGGTCGCGTACTGGATTACGCTTACAACAGTGGCTTGGATTCGGACATCAGTCGAGTTAGCGCAATCGCCGATGACGGCGGCAGCGCCTCCGGCAATCTTCAAAGCTACACCTACTTAGGGCTGGATACGATTGTGCAGCAGGCGGACGCCAACGGTATCGCGCTGTCTTACATCCACCAGACTGGCGACACACTTTCCTCAAGTGACGGTGGCGATCGTTACACCGGCCTGGACCGATTTGGTCGAGTCATCGATCAGGATTACGTCAACACCTCCACCGGCGTTTCGACTGATCGTTTCCAATATGGCTATGACCGTGATTCCAATACGCTCTATGAGAACAACCTCGTCACCAGCAACATGTCAGAGCTTTTCCATTCCAACAGTTCGAGCTCTGGAGATAACGCGACAGCTTACGATGGCCTGAATCGAATCACGGCCTATGCGCGGGGAACGCTGTCGGCCAGCGGCCACAATGGCTCAACTCTCGACACGGTCTCCAGTCCATCGACCACCGAAACATGGACCTTGGACGCCCTGGGCAACATTACGGCAGATACCGGTGCATCTCGCTCTTCAAATTCCCAGAATGAGCTAACGAGTGACGGCAGTTACTCGCCCACCTACGACAATAATGGAAACATGATCACCGACGGCCTGGGCACCACATACATCTACGATGCTTGGAATCGACCTGTCGCGGTTAAGAGCGGCACCTCGACGATCTATACTTACGGCTACATGCCTGATGGCAATATCGATACGGGTCACGATTCATGCGCGGGCATCACCACTGACATTTACTACTCGAGTGATGGACATGAGATCGAGGATCGGACCAGCAGCGGCACGGTCACCACGCAATATGTTTGGGGCCTGGGCGCTGCCAATAATCTCGTGCTGCGGGATGACAATTCCACGAGTGGTTCCTTGGGTAAGACCAGCTCAGGCCTTGGCAGACGAATCTTCGCTCAACATGATGTGAACTTCAATATTACCGCCTTGACTGATACGTCTGGAGCCGTGCTGCAGCGGTTCTACTATACTCCCTACGGGACCTTCACCACCAACAGCTATAACTGGAATTATCAATTCCAGAGTGGCCAAAATGAGCCGTATATCGGCATCAAGTTTGGGGCGAGGGATTATAATCCCACCATGGAAGTCTGGATGGAACCGGATCCTATTGACTACGTCAACGGCCTGGATCGATATCAGATGGAGTCAAGCAACCCGATCAAGTTTAATGATCCGCTTGGCCTGGACGCCACTGGCACTCAGCCAAATACCTGTCAGCCCTCTCAACCCACCGATCCGAATGATGACGGCAAGGTTGGTCCTCCACCGGCCGACGCCACAGACCGTATGAAGCAGAATTGGAAGAAATGGGTAAAGGCTCCAATCGGTCCCGGCGGCTCCGACATGACCTGTGGCCAACTCGATACCGTCGTACTCCTGCTACAAAGGCAGGTTAATTCTTTGCAAGCAACTGTAAATGCTACAGCGCGGTTCGTCAGAGCCGCTAATCCGTTCGTGAAGTATTTCGAGCAAATGATGGCGGAAGAGACCGATCGCCTCCAGGAGGCTGTGGAATCGGCAGAGCTTAGCCAAGCATTTTACGATTTTGCGGGAAACCCGTTCGTTCGGCTCGGACCTTCACTTGCCACTAGTGCGTTCCTCGCCACGCTAACCACAAAAGGAAGTTGGCCCGCCGGATCTTGGATCGCCTTACTTCAATCCAAGATTCCCAACTCGTTGGCAGCCGTAGCAAACAGAATTTCGGTGTATTTACTTGCCGCCGAACTCGGTGCTTACGCAATCGGGGGTGCGTTGCAATTCGAGCATTGGCTTGCGAACAAAGATTACGCTGCGATTCATGCATACGTGGGCGATCCAAAAAATCTTGCTATGTATGTCCAAATTAAGTCACTATTGAACCGAGCGAACCGGGCTAAAGCACAGTTGGATGACTTAAAGAACCAGTTGAAGCGTTGGCAAGACGACTGTTCCTTGTGTGGATGTTGCTGAAAATGAACGATTGTGAATCGCCAGCATAGACACACGCTCCTCACGGGCGTTGCGGGCTTATGAGTATTAAATTGCGTTCAGATTCTAGGCGTAGCCTAGTTCGTCGAGGCTTGCAATGATTTACATATCATTTTGTTTGGCGGTTTTTGCGACCGCGTTGACCGCGCGAATTGCAATCAACAGTTTTAGATTGCAAAGACTTCCTGGATGTGGCGATGAGGCCGATTGTTCGAGTTTGATTTCAAGCCGGTGGTCAAATTGGGTGCGTATTCCAGTTGCGGTCCCTGCAACTGTGGTATACCTCCTGCTCAGCGTGGCCATGGGTATTGATGCTGTAGGCGGCAACAAGTATGAAATTCAGTTTATCGTCGTAAACATTTTGCTTACACTGACTTTTATAGTGGCTGGGTCGGCTGTGTGGTTTTTATTTATAGAGTTTGCCATTATTCATAAAAGTTGCGTCTATTGTAATACCATTCATTTGCTCGGATTATCTATAGCAGGGATGCTATTCGCTCCCGCTACATTTAATCGTTATTTTACGAAAGGGCCTGCTTGGCGGCCAACTGTGGTGGAGGCGAGCCTTGGACTTTTATTTTTCATTTTCGGACAGCTTCTTTCTCGGCCACCTTCCTTTGCAGTTCTGTACATCCGAGATGGAGAGAAGAGCGGAAGCGGTTCAAGCGATGGCCCAAACTGTGGATTGGGCGGCTTAGAGCTGATAGAGAGGCCGCTGCGTTTTGACGATGTCAGCAAAGGTAATAGGCTGGTTTCGCTAGTTAGCGGTGCCGCACAGTTCAATTCAGATGACTTTCCTCGTATAGGACCAGATAGCCCTTCTAAGTTCATCGCACTAATATTGGATTACACCTGTACAGGCTGTCGATTGTTGCATTCTTTCGTTGACAGGCTTGTTGAGGAATCCGACGATCTCGGCGCTCTGATCATCCCGTTTCCAAAGAACCCATCATGCAACCCGCTGATCAGCGAGGTGCGACCGGGGAGGGGCCAGTCCTGTCAATACGCGCGCTTAGCTATTGGTGTCTGGCGATTGCGTCGCGATCAATATCGGGAATTTGGAAGGTACCTTTGCTCAGAAGTCGACGTTCCGCCTCTTGGTCTGGCGATCGAACATGCCCAAAAGCTAACAGGTGTTCGAATCGATCCAAATGAGAAGACCGAAGCATCTGAGAGCGTAATTGAGAGGGCAGGTTCTCTATATCGGGCTCTGAATATCGAGAAGGTGCCTATCTTGCTGTTGCCAGCTTCTCTAGTCGTCGGCAAGATTGACCAGTTTTTAGAATTTAGGTCTGTCGTAGAGAGAGAGATTGGAAGCTTCAGTGCTGGCAGGTAGGAAGTCGGTTGGTTATCTTTCGGGTCAGAAGGCTATAGATCGCGTGGTATTCGACGGACTTGGCGTTTTCTTTAATGTTGTATCGGAGCATTGTCATCGATAAACTCAGGTTCCTATCACCTCCCGCAAGTGCCATCGCTTCGTTTTCCGCTGCCGTCGCCCGGAACCCGAGCTCTGTGGAACTACTTTGTGGTCTTGGAAACGTATTGGGACGAGTAGGGCGGCACAAAGAAGCGTTAGATTGCTTCATCAGAGCAATTCGACTCAGGCCAAAAGACGCTAATTGCCTCAACGATTGTGGAGTAGCGTACGAACAGCTGCAACAGCTTAACGAGGCGGTAGAGTCGTATAAGATGGCTGTCGCGCTAAGTCCACTCCATGCTCAAGCGCATATCAACCTGAGCAATGTGTTGCGAAAGATCCATTGTATAGGCGAGGCGATAGCAGCGGCTCAACAGGCCATTTCCATTTGTGGCCAAACTCCAGAAGCCCTCAATAGTCTCGGTGCGGCTTACCTTGAGCAGGCGGACGCTGAGCAAGCCTGCCAGTGCTTTATCCGTGCGGTCGAGCTTCGACCTGGTTTTGCTGCGGCACACATGAATCTCGCCTATGCAATGCTGATGAAGGGCGATTATCAGCAAGCTTGGACGCATTACACATGGTTGCGGCAAGGAGCATATTCGTCCTTTACGCCGCATCACGGGGCGGACTGGGTCGCCCAAGACCTTTCGAGAAAATCGGTCCTAATCCGAAGTGACGGTGGTTTGGGAAACGTGATGCAGTTTGCCCGTTTCCTTCCGATGGTTGTTGATCTGGGGGCGCAGGTCATTCTACAGTGCCCGCAGCCGCTCGTTTCGCTGATGCAAAGCGTCAAGGGAATCAGCAGTGTCATCGCCAGAGGAAGCATGTTACCGGCCGTGGATATTGACTTGCCGCAACGATGCCTGCCGCAGGTTTTGGGAATTACACTTGAAAACCTTCCCGCACAAGTCCCTTACCTGCATCCGGATCCAAGGCAGGTCAGCCACTGGCATCAGGTATTGAATCGGCAAGCTTCTGGCGTGCGTGTTGGAGTCTGTTGGCAGGGGAGCCAAAAGCTGGTTCACCGACGGGACAGCTCTTTCTCAAGCTTGGATCTGCTGCCGCTCATGCAGATGCCCGGCATCAACTTGATTAATTTGCAGGTGGATGCCGAGCCTGACCCGGTCCTTCCATTGATCACACTGGAAGGATATCGCCAAGCTTCAGCCGACTTAATGACCACGGCGGCGATCATCTGCAATCTTGATCTAATCGTCACCTGCGATACGTCAATCGCGCATCTAGCTGGGGCGCTAGGAGTGAGGACATGGGTGGCCTTGCGCTTTGCTTCGGAATGGCGCTGGATGCTCAACCGGCAAGACAGTCCGTGGTATCCGACTATTCGGCTGTTTCGCCAATCGACGCCGCGGGAGTGGAAGCCGGTATTCTGTGCGATGGCTCAGGAACTTGCTGCGCTTTCAGGATCGTGCTGATAAACAACAATGAGCGAGAGGTGCCGATGATTACCAATCCCATCGATCAGCTTCGCCACGCGGCCCGTCTCGAAAGATGCGGCCAATACGCCGAGGCGATCGAGTACTGCAAGCGCGCTCTTAATCAGCAGCCCGATAATGCCGACGCCCTGCACCTACTGGGGGTATTGGAGTTCAGATGCAAAGAGATTGATCGTGCTATCGATCTAATTTTTCAGGCGGTGCAGAAAGATCCGCGCGTTCCGGACTATCACAATAGTCTCGGCATCGCGGTAGCCGTAAAGGGAGACACGCAAACCGCGGTCAAAGCCTTTCGCAAAGCAGTAGGCCTCCGCCCAGATTACGCTGAGGCCTGGAACAATATGGCCGCCGCGCTACAAGAGGAAAACAAGTTCGAAGAAGCTCTGATCTCGATTGATCGAGCTATTTCCAGTCGGAATGATTATGCTGAAGCGCATCATCGCCGCGGCTTGCTGTTGGCCAAGGTAAGCCGATGGAAACAAGCTGCTGACGCTCATCGACGCGCGATTGAACTCCATTTGCCTTGGGATCAGGGCATCGAACCTTTGATCGAGTCATTAGAACGCTCACGTCAATTCAAGGAAGCGATTGATTGGTCTAGGCGTCATGTGCAGGTCACGCCCACCGCGAAAGCGTACAACCGTCTAGGCCGCGTACTGCGCGAAGCAGGGCAGTTTGCCGAGGCTATTCTTGCCCACCAGAGCGCCGTCTCCATCGATCCGACGCGAGTTTTCAGTTACCAAAACCTAGCAATTTGTTATTGGCGTCAGAGTAAATTGGATTGCTCGATAGAATCTTACCGTAAAGCATTGGAACTCGGCCCGGACAATGCAACAGTTGGAAGTGATTTAATCTTTTCGATGCTTCACGACCCCTTGAGTACGCCTGAAATGGTTTTGAAGCAATGCAAACAATGGGCACGTTCGCATGAAGTGTATTCTCCGCCGACGCATCGAAGCAGTCACAATCCCAACCGTCGCCTTAGGGTGGGTTACGTATCTGGCGACTTTCGCAGGCATACAATCGCTCATGTCATTGGGCCCATCCTTAAGTTACATGATCGGCAGCAAGTAGAAATCTACTGCTACTCCAGTGTCCAGCAGCCCGATCACACCACTGCGCGCCTGCGAAAAGATTCTGATCATTGGCGTGATATTCTTTCAAAGTCCGACAGCCAAATTGCTCAGATGATCACGGACGACAAGATCGACATTCTCGTCGACTTGGCCGGCCACATGGGCGGAAATCACCTTCGACTCTTTACAATAAAGCCTGCACCGATCCAGGTTCAGCTCGCTTATGCTGGCACAACGGGCTTGAAGGCGATGGATTATCGCCTGACCGATGCTTACAGCGATCCACCGGGAATGACCGAATCGCATTACACCGAGCGGCTGCTTTATCAGCCAACTGCATGGGTGTATGAGCCTGATGCAAAAAGCCCAGACGTTGGACCGCTTCCCGCTTCGCAAGAAGGCTATCTCACGTTCTGTTCGCCCAACCGTCCGATCAAGATTACGGATCAGGTAATTGAACTTTGGGGACAGATTCTTCATGCTGTTTCGGAATCGAGGCTTTTGGTATTAGCTGAGGGGCAGGGCGAGGAAACCCGATACCTGCGGGAGCGGTTCACCAATCGAGGAATTGATGAAAGTCGCTTGGAGTTGCTGCCACGATTGTCACGTGCCAAGTACATGGCGCAGTTCAATCGTATTGACATCGTGTTAGACACATTTCCATATAACGGCGATACGACTACATGCGACGCTCTCTGGATGGGCGTACCTGTCATTACGTTAGAGGGCGACACCTTCCGTTCTCGTCGGGGAATGGGGATACTGACATGCATGGGTTTGCCGGAACTGGTCGGTAAGACGCCCCCGGAATATGTGAAGATCGCGGCAGAATTGGCCAAGGATTTGCCGCGCCTCGCTGAGCTTCGCACTACGCTTCGCAATCGCCTTGCCCACAGTCCAGTTACCGATGGGTTTTCTTACACAAAGCAGCTTGAACATAATTACCGGCAGGTTTGGCATGAGTGGTGCGAGAGAGTTGACACGAGCGCTATCGATGCCACTCCCTCGCAAGCAGAACAAAGGGGCGACAACCGTGGGAAAGCAGAAACCCGAGCGAAGCATCTCAAGAATTCACTGTGCATTCTTTTCGCCCATCATCGCAGCGATGCAGTGACACGCCATCATCTCCATGTTCTTCAGCAGCACAATCCCCATGATCCGGTTGTATTGCTCTGCAACGGATCAATTGACCCTTTAGCCGGCGCCATCGATGTATCGCAGCTATCTGATGAGTTTGCCGGCGAGAACAAGTGGTTGGGAAGCGATGTGATGTTGTATCTTTGGTTTCGCCACTGTCGCAACATCGAAGCAGAACGCTATGCGATCATCGAGTGGGATACGCTTGCCACGATGCCGTTACGGGAATACTACCGCGATGTGTGGGACGCGGATGCCGCTGGATGCGGTTTGAAGACTCCGCAGCACTCACCCACGTGGGAGTGGTTTGTGGCGCACGGTTCACGTCTGCCGGAGCCACTTCGGACCCATATGGTTGGCCTGGTGCCATTCAACGGGATTCTTCTTTCACACCGGGCGCTGGAGCAAATCTGCCAGCAGGAGATCCCTCGGCACATTAATAATGAGCTTCGACTCGGCACATTGCTAAGCACTTGCGGTTTCCAACTTAAAACAATCGGTCCGGCGGCTGCATCCAACAATCAGTGGCGCGCTGATCAGATCAAAATCAGTGGAAGGCCAGGGCTCTATCATCCCGTCAAATCGATCCTGCCCGATTTGGCGGGAACGAACAAAGTGGCGCGCTTCCGACCGAAAGCAGCAAAGCAGAAGCTGCTGCGAAGATGATCTCTAATGGAGAGATGAAGGGCGGGAAGTATTGGAAGCCGGAGTAGACCGTATAAATGGATAGCTGAGGGGCGGTATGGGTCAAAAACTTCCCAATCGCGAGGCACGCCGACAAATCCTGGAATTAACGCTTGTTGGAATCTGGGCCATCGTCATCGACGTAGCGTCGGCATTCATATCGCCAAGGTTTTTTCACACCACGAACTATAACCGACGCAACTTTGCGTTACATCTTGTAGTGATATTAGTTGTGCCAGTTTATTTCGTAGTCATGTGGAGGGTAAAACGCCGAGCGGCACGAGTGGAGTTCAGGCGAAAGAACGGCCTTTGTGTAATCTGCGGATACGATCTCAAAGGAAATATATCTGGAGTCTGCCCAGAATGCGGCGAGCAGGTCGAGAATGCAGACTGACACACTACCTCAACTTTGTTGGCGATCTGATCGACGTTGTCGAGAAGCGGGTACCGATAAATCGATTTTACTTGGTATTGAGTGGCGATGGTTAGCAGCTCTTGACCATAGCAAGAGAGGGATGAGTCTGGTCCGGTTTCACGAGACCAGCGGACGACGGCACGACAGGCCGACCGCGTATTGTGAACATGGAGACGGATTCCTGGGGTCATTACATTTAATCGACTGGCGAAATCCTTCAGCACGGGCGAAGTTGACTTGGATCATCTCTTTACCTGGATTGCCCTGGTATCCAACGATCTGACTGTTCCGACAGGGACGCATTTGGGGAATGGGAATCGGTCTTCGGCTCGATGGCAGACGCCCTGCAAAATATGAACAAGTCACCGACTCTTTCAGCCAATCTCGATCATTAATGAGCTGTCCACGTCGCAATACGATAGTTGAAATACATCACGATTATGATGGCGGTGATTATCATGCCTACTCCAACAACGACAACACGCATTAAATAATTCATCCATCCTCCAAACACACACTTGTTATCGACGAGTTGAGGGAAGAGTTTATGGGCGCCTACCCAGGAACTCCTTGAACGCATCGACTGGATCAACGCCGCAAGCCTGCACCCAATCTGAAAATTCAGCCACATCGACGCGTCGCTCTGCTGTTTCGCTGTTGTGGATCAGTGTATGCGTCATTCGAAGCTTTCGGGCAAGCTCGCGCTGGGTTAATCCCGCCTGTTCCCTGAACTTGCGAAGCATCTCCGGCAAATGCCGGTAACGCTGAGCGTGAAGGCTTTTCGGCATTCACGCACTTTCATCCAAAAAATGCTTGTTTCAGTTTTGTAAACAAAGTAGACTTGTTCACGAAACTGAAACAGATCGGTTTGATTTTGCTCGGCTTCTCAATCTCCAGGTGAACGATGAAATGGACCTTTTGCTTCTCGCTAATCCTCTTCATGGTCGGCTGTTCCACCAACTCCACCCATCAGGGTTCCGATCTGAGTAAGCTCGATGATTTCAAGATCGAGAAGAATAAAACGACCGAGAAGGAGCTGGTTGATCACTTTGGAGCGCCGGGCAACACGACCATGCGGGGCGATGGCTCCAAGATGCTTTCATGGAACGACGCCCGCAGTGACGCGAACTATAACGGCGCCGCCTTCATTCCGATCGTCGGTGTGTTCGCCGGTTCTGCTGTCCATCAAAAGATCAACCATCGATCGCTTTCAGCAACCGTCAGGGATGGCGTCGTGATCGACTTCACCGAGACCAATGGCAATCGGCAACTTCAATATTGACCCTGATGTTGGGCTTGCGGCAAATGATGTTCATGATCTTCTGAACCAGGCACAGACTTCATCCCCGCGCCTCACGTTGACGCTGTTTCCAAATCGTGAAAGACTGGGGTGAATGACGTGCGGAAAGCTTGGAGCGCACGCATTGCATCGCCTTCATGGATATCCTCAGCAGGCAGTTTGGCCTAGTCATCGCCTATTTACTTCCCGGCTTCGTTGCATTGATCGGAGTGGCTCCGTTCGTGCCAATGATCGCCGGTTGGCTCAGAGCCGATCAATCGGGTGGTTTTGGCGCGCCGGTCTATGCGTTACTGGCAGCGACGGCGGCAGGGATGGTCGTCAGCTGCTTCCGCTGGTTTTTGGTGGATCAGGTTCTCGTGCTGACAGGCCTGGAGCGATCGCGATTCAATGCACACGCTCTGGAGCAAAATCCATCGGCCTTCAATTACCTCGTCGAAAACCACTATCGCTATTTCCAGTTCTACGCGAACACGCTTGTCGCCGTGATCTGGACGTATTCAATCTATCGCTCGCACAGCACATCATCGCATTTAACGCTCAGCACCGACGCGGGAATGATGGTTTTGTGCCGTGCTCTTTGCGGGCTCGCGAGACGCATTAGGCAAGTTCCGGATGAGAAGCCGGCTCTTAACTGGACAAGTCGTAACCAACTTTTGGAATGGTGAAATCATGACAAACGGCATCGATCATCATGGCGGCAATGGCAGCAGTTCTGAGAAACCCGTTGTTCCGGCAAAAGTAAAAAAAGTTAAAGCTGAAGTTGTGCCCAAACCGCAATTAAGCAAAGCGACCCAAAACCAGTCGAAGCAGTGAGGGGCCTTTTTTCGCCTTCTACGGATTTAATCCCCAAAAATCCCAAGCAGGTCTCGTTGCGAACAGACGCTGTTCACCGTTGCCGCTGTGATTGCAATGCTGGTCGACGCCTTCCCAGGATCGGCCACCGGCTTTGCTATACTTAGCTTCGTCCGACTAATTTGTGAACCCGGTATCCTTCGAGGCAGCGGCATGGCCCACTTGTCTTCGTGATCTCGTTCACCGAACGACTCACTTCACCGAGCTCCATGCCCACAGCCTTGCGCAGTTCCTGCCTACCATGAGAAACTAAATCCAGCTTGCACATTTCAAACGCCCTCGCGGCCAACACTGGAAAGGAACTGCAATATGGGTTTGGACAGCAGGAGAATTGCGCATTTTGAGTTTCGCGGGTTCCAAGGAAAGCCGGCCATTTGCCAATTGGAAATACTTCAGCTCCGGGATGGCCGAAGAGCAGTCATCGCCACTGAACGTGAAGACAATCCTGGAACGTCAGTCACAAATGTTGCGGAACATCTTGCATCCCACGTATGTGATCACTTTGGCATCGAGCCGGACAAACTTGTTTGGATCGAACACTATGGCTATCCCGTCCATGGTGTAAAGCGCGAGCGGACTTATGACCTCGTGACATTCTCCCGCCGCAACCCGGAGCGCGTCCTCTGGTCGCAGGCAGTCTTGCGATACAAGCCTGACGGGTGGCCAGGTTACTTTGCCGATCCGGATTGGAAACCAATGGATGCAGCAGATTGGAGCGCTCTCGGATTGGAGCCGCGATAGGAATGTTCTTCGAGCGATCCATCCGGATCGCTCTTTCTTTTGATGTCCCCGTTTCGGCTGACGGCCGCACTAGGCTGGTAGCATTTAAAATCGTTCTTAATTGACAAATCGCTCCCTTGGAGCTGATAATTTTCAGCACTTCAGTTTTTGCAGCACGTCGCCGTCTTACGATCGACATTGCAGAGCGCAGTTTTCTGGGCTACGGGAGGATTATGTTGCAGCGACTTAAGCGACAAAGACATCATTTCATTGAAGCACTCGAAGTTCGCCTTCTATTGTCTTCGTCGAAACCCACGTCCTCCTCCATACTTCCACAATTTACGCCTCAGGCTTTCACAGATGATTTTGATCGTCCCGACTCGACTGTCGTCGGCAACGGATGGACCAATATGGCTGGAAGTAACGGCCAGGACCTCGGAATAGTAAATGGAAAACTTTCCGGCCTAAGTCCCAGCGGTGATGTTGGCATCTATCGCCCCTGGTCACCTTCGCAGACGGTAACAGTCAGTTGTGTCTTGACCTACCTTAGCGGTTACGCATCAACGCCATACCGCTACGATGCATCTATTGCTTTCGATTCGGATGGTACTATAGGGGACGGCTACGGTATTCATTTGACCCGCGGCGATGCCAACTATAACGATTCCGCCATAAGCATCTTCGATGGAAACACAGTTCTTTCGACCACGCCATGCAGCTTTCAGTTTAGCTCAGATGTTTCTCTGACAGTCACATTTGCTTCAGATGGCAGTATTTCTGGAAACGTCAGCGATGAAACGGATGCACCGTTCCCGTTTGCTTTAGGTCCTCATGCAATCGAAAGTGCTGGTGTAAACTTCGCATATTGGGTCGCATTGCCGGATCCCCGAGCTTCGTCGTATACCGAACCCACGCTCGACAACCTAACCATCCAGTCAGCCGGAGTAGCTGGTTCTGGTCCGCAAGCGCCTACAGGTTTACAAGCTCTGCAAGGGACGGCTGGCACAGAGGTCCAACTGAGTTGGAATGATTCTCAAGGAGCAACGAGCTACAATGTTTGGCGAAGCAGTACAAGCAATGATCCCGCAACCGCCGCCCTCATCGCCACTGACCTATCTAGTCCTTCATATAGCGACACTTCAGTAAGCCTTGGTCATACATATTACTACTGGGTGGTAGCTAACGGTACCACGGCGAGCAGCTCCATGAGTGGGCCAGTCAGCGTTGTCCTTAACAATTCGCTCACTCCCACTGCAGTTTTGGTTAATCCGTTGCCGGGCAACATAGTCGCAGTTGAACCGCTGAATTCTCGTCATTATGTCGATATTTTCTTCGACGAGCCGGGTCAAACTGGGGTCAATGAAAGGTCTATACTTGACAATGCCCCCGAATTTACTGTAAGCGGTGCGGCCGCACGCGGCGTCACGTTCCTCGGCAAGCCACAAGTGGAGAATAACTCTGTATACCGCTATCACTTTAAAGGCAAGTTTGCCTTCGGCGACGCGACGTTTAGCTTTATCCCAGGTGCTTGGTCGGATAGCGCAGGGATTATGGATTCCGCAAGTCAAGAAACCCTTAGACTGGGCGTGTCGGAGCTAAAGCTGATTGCAAGCCGTCGCGGTCACGGTTCGATCCCTGTTGACATCACCCGAGCGGGAGGTGGGCCTATTGATCCTAGTGATACAACGTGGATCGTCATTCACGGTCGAGACGAATCATCCTTATCAGATGACATCATTACACTCGCCTCTGCGGTCGTTGCAGAGCGCCCTGATGACCAAGTTCTCACCTTGGACTGGAAAAGGGGCGCCGCGCCGAAGAGCTTTCTAACGGATTTTACCGGGCAAGATTGGACTCAAGCCGTGGGAATCGCCGCGGGAATCGCATTACAAAGTTATGGTTTTAGCGGCTCATCCCTGAATCTTATTGGCCATAGTTGGGGCGCGTATGTCGCAACAAACCTCGCACAACAGTTCGGAACGGTCAATTCAATCTTGGCCCTTGATCCCGCACGATATGTTCCCACTTCAGGATTACTCGGATCAGCATTGGGCATAATTCATGTGCACGGTGGAACATATAACACGGACTCGATTAACTTTTCTACGGTTTCCAAAGTATCATGGGCATTTCGTTCCTCGGTGTACGGATCGCCAGTAACACCTGGCACTGCTTCACGCGCAGTTGAAGCAAACGTGGGACCGTTTTTAGCGGTTTCTGCGCATACAAACGTGGTGTACCTTTTGGCGGCTATGTTGACGAATGATGCGAATTCCTCAGGAGACAAAGCTAGCGAGGATTTTGCTCTTGAACACCTTGAGAATGATGACACAGAACCATGGGGCAGCGCGACATTTCCCGACAATATAGATTCTGGACTGTATTACAATGCGGTTCTCAATTCTGATTCAAGCAACCGTCAAGTCGCGGAACTGATGTATATTGACGCTGCAACGGGAGATTTGGTCAGTCTCGGTTAAATTCCGCCAGCGAAACCCCCAGAAAAGATCAGAGCCGCGAGGAGATGACCCGCGATTACCGATAAAAGTGCGAGGAAGATAATAGTACCCAAAATATAAGGTCGGTGGCGATAATGAATCAGGAGAAGAAATAGAGAAAAATAGAAGAGAGTGTTACCAAAGGCGATTAGCAAGATATCACCCCATGTTGTGTCAGCAGTATTTCCGAGGAATGAAGTGACAACTGGGATGTCAGAGATAAGAGGCCCAATGATAACGCCGGGGAAAAATAGGCCGACGGACCCGCATATTGCCCGATCACCAGAGTCTGGACCTCCGAAGCAGGAATAGATCGCGTAAAATGATAGGGTGCCTATTAGTACCGCCAAGGTGATTGCGACCCATATTAAAAAACGCAAATGCGGGGAAGACATGGATGTATAATGTTAGTATACCAAAGCATACAATTTCGAGCAAAACGGGGTGCCCAGGCATCAAGACGTAAGCGCTTTTGCGATCTGAGGCCGTTCTACACTTTGACCCGACTTCTACCGGCTGGTGCGCAAGTTTGATTGCGGTGGTCGTTCAGTTGCCGATATTAAAACGAGCGATCTGGAAATCGCTCGTCATGAAATGCGGGCCAAAAAGGGATTACGCCCCGTTGCCTTCTTGCATCGACCCAACCAATGCCCACAGCTCTTCGCTCGTGTAATCGGTCGGCTGAAGCTTCTCGTCCAACTTGATCCACCGGCAGAACCGATGCGGCGATACTTGTGTCAGCACGCTCGTTGCACACTGCTCGCCGGCTTTATTGCCGTCCGGCATGATCCAGACGCAGCCGGTCGGAAGCACCTGCTTCACGATCAATTCAGCCTGCTCTGCACTGCAACTATCGCCCATCAAGGCGACAGTGTTGGCGTAGCCATGCTGCCAGAGCCACCAGGTGCTTGGATAACCCTCCACCACAAGGAGGTCCCGTACCGGCTTGCCGATGCGGTGACCACCATAGAGAAACTTACTTTTGCGAAACTCGTGCACCACGTCATTGCGAAGCCGTGATGAAGGCAGCTTGTATTTGGGGTTCTGTTCATTGATCTTGCTGTCATCGACGATCCGGCCGGCATAGCCAATGAGCTGACCGGCAGTATCATGCAACGGAATGCAGATACGTCCTGCAAAGCTGCCCCGAGCACAATAACCCAAACCAAAGTGCTCAATGGTTGCTTCAGTAAATCCACGATTCAGCAGATACGGATGCTTCGGATCCAGCCCCTTGAGTTCAAAGTCCAGTGGCTCATTAATGACCACCGGAGCGGCCGACGCTTTCGAAGCCGGCTTTTGAACAGTTTCAGAGCGTTGTGGAGGCCGTGGTCTGGAATGCTGGGGTTGCGGATTCTCCTGCCGCTCGATGCCAGTGAGATTGAACTGCTTTTGCAGCTTCAGCGCAGTGGTGCGGACATCGCGGCCATTGGCAGGGTTGAGCCCATCCATCAATAGCACGAAATCGAGCACGTTGCCTTTCGCTCCGCATCCAAAGCACTGGAAGATTCCGCGCTTCAGATTTGCGGAGAACGAAGCAGAACGCCCGTGGCCGTTATGCTGAGGCAGGGGACAGAAGCCATGATGCTGATCTCCTTTGCGGCTCTTGAGCACAACGTTGTAGAGCTTGAGCACTTCTTCAAAATTCAGTTGTTCACGAACAGCCTTAAAATCGATCCAAGGCATAACCAACTCCTTTTGAAATAAAGGGATAAAACGAAGACAGAACGGGTGGAGGGGGAAGCTGACAAAAACGGGTGAAGGCGGTGGGGCGGCTAGTATTCGTCGGGCAGGAGAACGGTTGTGGCGCTGCGATCGGCTTCAGTGATGATCCAGATCTTCACGCCACTCTTGAGGCGATATGCACTGAGGATGCGGGTGCCATCTTTGACCGAGCAGTTGTTGGTTGCCTGGTCTTCGGCATCCACTTCGCCCCAGTCTCCCGACACATGACGCAGTAGATAGGGAACGGCCGTTTCATTGGAAGCTTCGAGGGCTTCCAAGGCACCAGGCGTTGCCAGCAGCCGGCCGAGGCGAAACAGGGATTGGGCCATCAGGCGAACTCCTTTCCATTTTAAAAGAAGAAAACTGGTGGTCCTGAGCCAGCAAAAGCTGCCAGCCGCGGTACGGTGATTCTGAAAGCAGGGGGGTGGAGTGACCTACACGGTGGGCTGTGTGCTGGATGTGACAGGACGGCCGCCCCGGAGGATTTGATCAGCGGCCTTGAAGATCTTGTGAGCGGAGCGCTCGGGGATCTTCTCAGTCTTGAGCCAGTGCTGGATATAACCGCGGCAGTATTCGCTGCCGGGAAGGCCAAGGGACTCACAGCAGATCAATGCAACGGAATCAGCTTCCACTTCTCTTAAGCTTCGAGGTGTGTGCGGGGCATCGATTTGCTGGGCTTCTTCGGTGTGACCGAGAACGACATGAGCCAACTCATGAAAAAGTGTGCGGTGGGGGAGAAATGCGATGGGCGAGATGCTCACTGACTTGCCAATGGCATAGCCCTGGACATTGCCGTCGGTGTGATCAAAGGGAACGCGGGAAATACCGAGAACCGATAGTGCCCGTTCTTCACTCCAGGTTGGCAATTCGTGGGGCACATACGGCTCGCCGTCAGTTTGGGCCAGCGTGAACCAGTTGGCGCGGTAGAGAAATCGTTTGAAAACTCTGCCTTCCCTAGTGTTTGGATCGTCGATTGATTCATCTGGCTCTTCTTCTTTGGCTTTGACTTGGATGGGCATGCACAAGATCAATGCTTTCTCACCTTTGCGGACATTGCGGCCCAAGTCCTTCCAGCCCAGAAATGTGTTGATGGGTCCAGGTGGAATGCCTCGGAGCCTGCACTGCCACTGAGCGAGGAGTTGATTGCCCACCGAATAATTCCAGAAACGGGTGTAAGCGGAACAGATAAGGCCAGGCGTGGAGACAGCATCAGCCAGCAGCACCGACCATTCGGCCGGTGCCTTGAGGGGTGTGGTCATATGACCTCTGCCCTGAGGGCGGTTGGAATGTGAAAGAACTAAATACAACTAATCCAGAGACAGTTTAGCATGAGATGTGCATTGGGCAGGGTGGGGATAGCCAGAAAAGTTTAAGCGTCCAGTATTGGATGGATCTATATACAGATCGTTTTAAGCTTGCATACGATCAGGCGGTGTCGATATTCTCTAGCGTCCACATTGGGAACAAATCGATTGGAGTCACCCATGGCCGTCGGGATCATGGTAAAAGCTTTGGCTCGAGAGCTTGGCATCGACAGTAGATTGATTCTCACTCGCTGCCGCGAAGAGGGCTTGGGTGGAAAAGTCCCGCATGAATTTACAGTTCTAAGTATCGGTTTATCAGAAACCGTGCGCGAATGGTTCCGTAACGAACAGTTTGAACCAGAAACCCTGCCACGAATTGATTTCAAGGACAACCTGGATGCTGCGAAAAGAGCGCCATTACGCTCACCTCGCGTGGAACGCGCAAAGATTTATCCGGATTCTCCAAGACTTCACAAAGATGCGCGACAAGTCGCAGCTTCTCCACGGACCGGTTCTCGGTCCCAACCTCCATTTCAAATTCCTCCGCTTGCTAGGAACGTGAACCCTCCTCCACTAAACGGAAATGTTCGCTCCAAGCCTAGGCCATGCTTTATCGTCGACGGACTGAACATTATTCGCGAAACTGGTTTGAGGAAAGCTCAACTTGAGCGCCTGTTGAGTTTGCTCGTCGTACTCACGCAAAAGGGTTATGACTTTATTTGCATCATGGACGCCAATGTCCGCCATGTTCTTCGTGAAGGCCAAAGCGAGCTAGCCAGCCGAACTTATGAATGGCTGCGTGACGCGTTCCCCGACCATTTCATCGAGTGTACGGGAGGAACGCGAGCCGATCCGGTCATTTTGCGGGAGGCTTCAGACAGAAATGCCATCGTCATTTCCAACGATCGTTATCGAGATTACGAAGACGAATACGGATGGGTCGTAGACGAAACCAGGATTTGGAAATTCAATGTTGTGCGAGACCATATGCACATTCACACCATGAAGATCTCTATCCACAAAAGCTTAACTGACTTGAACTGCATGCTCTGCATTGCACTGGGGCAAACTGATTGATTCAGCGGGCGGGTGCCAAACGCCAAAAGGAGAGTTTAGATTCATCGAACTTCGACCCTGTCTCATCGAATTGCCAGTTCTCGAGGATCTCGCTGAAATAATCGTACCAGACGCCATAGGCTTCAGTGACTCGTTCACTCATCGGATCTTCACCGCGATAGATGTCAATCCAAGAGTCGGGTTTACCGTCGCTGTATTTGATGTATGAGCCCAATTCATAACGAGCGGGAATCGTCCCCTTGCCGTCTGAAGCTGGCACTTCCGCAAATTTGGTCATCGCGGGTCGAAGATCGCTTGCGCGAATAGGGGGGTGAACCAACATGCCCACTGTAGTCTGAGCTGGTAAGAAGACATGCGTCCGGCCGCGCGCTAGTGGAAAATGCTTCTGTAGGAGGTCTGCCAAATCGCGCGCCCAAGTGTAACATTGATTGTAATAGTTCGACAGCCGAGGTTTGCTAAATAGCAGATCTGTAGCTGCGGCAGGAAAAGGACAAACCAGGGCCAAATGAAAACCGTTCTCGTATAGCTCGCCGGTGATCTTGAAGAGGTCTTCGCTGTTGATCGGAATGTGCGACGTAACGCAACTGCACATCAATGCTGCCTTATGGACGTGCAACCGTTGGATCATTTGCCTGAAATACCCAATTGGATCAATGCGGGCAAATGGCGGGCGAGCCCGCTGGGGACCTCGTTCCTCGATCACTTCCCGGATCCGCTGCATGGGAATCTTCATGCCTGCTACATCAAGCCACTTCTCAGGGCTTTGTCCCAGGGCAACTGCCAATCGGATGATCGCGTCTGAACGCGCGACACCCGCGCCTTCGACCTGAACAATCGTCTTTGGGCTCACCCCCGCGGCGCGAGCTAACTCTAATTGAGTTAGGGCTGCCTGCTTGCGCGCTTGTGCGACGGCAGTCGCCAATGGTGCATTTGCCGCCTTTGCCAGAGACCGCCCCTCTTTGTTTGACTGGCTTTCTGTCTTGCGTTGTCGTCTCACGTTAAACTCCGACTGCACCTTTCTACCCGCATTTCCCCCTACAAGTACATCATCTAACATTTAATGTGCTTGAAGAACAGAAAAAATTCAAGTATGGAACCGTGAAGGGATTATATATCACGTCATCTGTCGTAATACTTCATACAACGGTAATGCTAGAAGAAAAAACGGAATTTTTATATTGCATTTTGGGCAGTCTGATAATAAAAAAGGCTCACCGTTTTCGCAGAACGGCGAGCCAGATCGGGTCGTACGCTTAACCTTAAACCGACCCTCAGTGGTTAAGTCTACACGGGATCATCTCGTAAGTCAAGTCGGGTAAAGGTTTTGCGTCGGATCGGCCATTCTCGGAGGGCCAAGCGATGCCGCAGAACCGCAATTTGCAATATTTAGCCGACGTTCGCATCCACCGTTCATTTTCAAGGATGAGAGTCCATCGGCCGCCGCTGCGCACATCTGCATCCCACCACATCCGTTTTCAAAGGAGGTCACGATGAGCCGCGTTGCTATCTTCGTTGATGCTGCATCACTCTATCGATTGCCCAACCGGTGTCAGATCGGACAAATCGACTATTGCGCACTGTTTCGTCAGATGGCGCCGGGAAAGGAAATTCTCCGAAGCTACTTCTATGATGCGCTGCCATTTTTGGACCCGCACCCCACGACGCGAGATCAAGCCCGCTACAACTCCAAGAAGGGCTTTCTACACCAGATCTCGATGTTGCCACGCGTCACAATTCGACTGGGGGAAACCGTATGTCGTGTCTCGGATGATGGTAAGCGTTATTTCGAACAGAAGCGGGTCGACTGTCACGTATCCACTGATTTAGTTCGATTATCCGCTAAACATCTAATTACTGATGCCGCGATTCTCGCCGGAGACAGCGACTTCATACCCGCAATCGACGCGGCCCGGGAGGATGGCGTCGTGATTCACCTCTTCCATGGCGCGCAGGCAAAACCTTGTCTTCTCGAAGCATGCGATGAGCGAACGCTGATTGACGACAATTTCATGACCGCAATCGCCATGCGGAAATCAGCGTAATCGGAAAGGTTCTCGGTGGCGGATTCGTCTGAAAATCTCGTGCGATAAACTTGTGGTTTCTGAGCTGTCAAACTGTTTCTCGAAGTTGTCGCTATGACGCATTACCCGGGCAACGACATCTTCATCGGTCAAAACCGGACGACTGGCCAACCCATCGCTCTCACGCGCTTTGATCGCGCTCGTCACACTTGCATCTTCGGCAGCACCCGCAGCGGCAAGAGCAAGCTGGTTGAGCACATGTGTCGCGAAGACATTCGACAGTGGCCCAAAGACCGCTGCCCGATGATCGTGCTTGATCCGCACGGAACGCTCTACAAAAACTTGATGGCGTACATCACGGCTGAGGGATTCGCCGAATGGCCGATCATCCCCGTGGACCTCACCCGCGGAGACTTGATTGTTTCATACAACTTGCTGCGGCGGATGCAGGGAGTGGATCCATCCGTGATCTGCCGCGCTTTTGTCGATGCAATTCTTCACGGCTGGGGCCAATCTAATTCCAATCAGACGCCACGACTCGCCACTTGGTTGCACACGCTTCTAATGCTGGCGATCGAGAAGGAGCACACGCTCACTGAAGCATTGCAGATCATCGCCAACCCTGAGCTTCGCCGGCTCATTTCCCAAGACGTGCACGACATCGTCGTCCGCGGTGTGCTTCAAAGTGTCCAGGAACTCAGGGAGCGAGAATTTCAGGACCGCGTCGAGAGCACGCTCTATCGCATCAACAGGTTTTTATCTGGCCAGATCCTCCGTGCCACCTTCTGTCAGACCGGAGAAACGCTCGACCTCACAAGTGTGATCACGGAAGGCAAGATTCTTTTGGCCAATCTCTCCGTCGAAGGCACGAACATCCACAGCGAAGATGCCGCGGCATTCGGCAGCATCCTGCTGACCGACCTATGGAACGCCGTTAACCGGCGTGGCAAACGGGAAGAAGGGGAGATTGCGCCGACCTATGTCTACGTGGATGAGTTCCAAAACTTCGTCGGTCCGACGATCGCCAAAGGCATGGCTGAAGCCAGCGGTTTCGGTCTGCATTTACATCTGATCAATCAATGGCCTGGGCAGTTAGTATCGCACGGCGGGGACGTGGGACAGCTCGTCCTGGATTCGGTTCTCAACAACGCTCAGAACAAGATCGTCTTCAAGGTCGATCATCCCGACGACTTAGAGATGTTGACCGGGATGCTGTTTCGTCATGCCGTCGATACCAACAAGGTCAAGGATGAAATCATTTCACCGACGATCGTTGGTTACCAGATCCAATACCTCAAGAGCTTTAACCACAGCTCAAGTCATGGGGTCAGTCATACCCAGCAAGAATCGCATTCCGTTTCCCACGGCCACTCCACTTCGCGCAGCGACAGTTTCACGCTCGGACTGCAATCGAGCGAGGCGATAACTGACGGAACCAGCGAATCCGACACCAGTGGCCTCTCAGACACTCAGGGCACCAGCGATTCCTACACGGATTCCATTGGCCATAGCTCGTCGACCACCGATTCTCACGGCACAAGTTCGTCGGATTCTGAAAGTGACCACTGGTCATCAGGCACTTCCGAAAGCCATAGTTCATCGAAGGGCAGCAACACCGGTGAAAGTGAAACAACGAACTTTGGTCCTCCCGGTCAGAAGTTCCAGAAGGAAGTTATCGATTACCAAGGCGGCAAGCTCAGTCAATTGGATGAGGAAGCCTTCGAGGACAAATTTGCGACCGGCGTTTCGCTCACCGACAGCGAGGGGGAAAACAGCAGCGAAGGTTCTTCGACGGGTTCATCACAGAGTGAGGGCGGGAGCAGGTCGACGAGCAATTCCACAAGTGACAGCCGTTCCGTTTCCCAAGGCACGAGCGATTCTCATGCGAGAGGGCGGAGCAAAAGCAAAAGCTTAAGCCGCTCATCGGCTCACCAGCAGGGGCGCAATTGCTCGCATCAGCATAGCCGGGGGATTTCCGTCGCCAGGGGCGTCAGCACATCGACCTCCGACAGCGTCGAGGAGAGCTTCGGCTCATCTGAAAGTTTCACCGAGTCGCAAAGTCAAACGGAGGGTGAGAACTTGGCGCCGATGCTGATGCCGATCATGGAGGATCGGGTTTCCAGCCGACAGTTCAAGTCAGTCGAAGAACAGCTATTCGAAATGTCCCAACGGCTCAACGCCCAGCAAGTTCGCCAGTGCTACGTCCGTCTGGCTTCGACCAATCTTCCGATTCCACTGGAAACGCCGCTCATCCGGCCGCCGTTGACGACGCCTGAACTCATGCAGCAGCGGGCGACGGAGATCATTTCCAGTCTTCCATTCGCGCTGCCGTTCGCGACGGCGGATCAAAATGTCCGAAGCCGGCAGGAAACTTTAGTGAGCAAGCTGCTGAGCCAGCGTTGCGAGGCGGAGCCACAAACGACGCGGCGACGCATCGGCAGCCGAGTCGTGAAGACCACGCCAGCGCAAAAGCCGCCGACAAAACAGCAATCCTAGTCTTGGCGCGGGAGATTCATATGACCGAGACAACCATTCAAAGCACGACTTCCCCTCGTCAGACATGGATGAAGAAGCAAGAGTTACTTCTCTCCATCTGGATGATTGGCATAGCAGTTCTATCCGTCGCAGTATTCTTATCGTTGATCTGTCGGGATATACCTAGATTGCCTGACATTCGCTCAAAGTGGTGGGCCGTTCTCGGCGACGCTCTTTTCGCAATTCTGCTGCTTGTTAGTCTGTTTCTGAGTAGCGGGATGACTCCGACGCTCGGCGTGGACTTCTTTTGCACTCAGTGCGGCAAACATATTTCCAGCAGGGTAGCGTGGATGTGTGGCTATTGCGGGCAAAGCCACAATCCCCGCAGGGATTTCATTGAGAAGACGTTTCTTCAGGCATGCAGCAGATGCAAGAAAGCTCCAACGGCCTATCTATGCCATCACTGCAATGCGCCGTTCTATCTCGATGAAAAACATGAATTGGGTCATCCGGCAGTGGGGGATCAAACTCAGAAGTTTCCGTTCTTTGCAATCAATGATGATCGGTTCAAGATGCTGCTCCAGTCTGTTGCTGATGCGACGATTCAAAAGGTCTCGATCGGCAACGACATCATCACCGTCTTTGCGCTGGAGCCGAACCTCAGCCGGGTGCGGATTGCATGGATGCTCAAAGCAAGTGCCGCCGCTGGCCTTCGGGTCACCGGCTACAGCAACAACCGCCAGCTTTTCTCTGACGTGGCTCGGGAAGGATTGTTCATCGACGAGTGGGAGTCTCGCGAATATCTTTGCCGGATGGAAGTTCACGCGAAAGATCCAGTAACCAAAGAGCAACTGAAGGTCGATGAGATCACTTACCTGCTGCACATTCCGAAGCCGGTCGTGAAGCCGATTGAACCGCCTGATCCAGTTGAAGACAAGCGGAAGAAGCTCATCGCCCTCTATCGAGATCGCACCGCCACCGACACGACGGTGGCCGGCTTGCTTCGCGAATATGAAACTTTTCTCGATCAGCTCAACATTCCGAAAACGGAACGGGATCGGCTAATAACTCGATTGCGTGTTGACTTGCAAAGCGTGCGCTGATCCACAGACATGCAAACAAGTGATTTTCAATGATGTGTTAAACTGGACATGCACATGTCGGCCGGGGCGAAGCCAACCATCAATTATCAAGATCGTGATCTCCAGGTTCTCCTGGGGCTGTTTGAATCACGGGTGATGACGCTAGCGCACGTTACCGCAATGTATTTTGACGGGAAGAAGGAAGCTGCAAAGAAGCGCGTTCAGCGGTTGAAATCCGTGGGCGTTGTCGGACAGCGACCGAGACGAACTGCCGATCCGTCGGTGTTGTTTTTGACTCGACGGGGATTTGAACTATTGCGCAGCCAGGGCATGTTAACTTACTATCCTGATCTGACCTGGGGACAGATGGAAGGGCGGGCTCGTGTCAGCGACCTTACGCTTCGCCATGAGCTGGCGGTGATGGATGTGAAAGCTGCGTTCGCGACTGCGATCGCAAAAAACGAACACTTGTCGTTGGTTGAGTTTTCCACTTGGCCAGCTTTCTATGAGTTCTACGCATCTCCTTCGCCGGGCGCTCCAGAAGTGCTCGTGAAGCCGGATGGCTTCATTCGCATTCGGGAGACGGATGAAACCGGGGATATCTTTGAGCACACATTTTTCTTGGAAGTGGATCGCAGCACGGAGACACAGGCGACGCTGGTTTCCCGCGCCGCGTGCTATGTGGATTTCTACCGGCGCGGTGGACTTGCTCTTCGAAATGGACGGACGGCGGGGGAGTATAAGGAATTTCCTTTTCGGCTGCTGATTGTGCTTCAGAGCACGGAACGGCGCGACAATACTGCTCATCGGCTATTGAACTGGAACCCGCCAATCTATTCACAAGCTTGGTTGACGACCATGCAAAAGGTGATGGCATGTCCTCTGGACCCAATTTGGACCCGGCCTGCTGACAATCACCAGTGTTTCATCAATCGCAATTGCAGACGGCGAGACAATCTCGCAAATCTGGAGGGCGCGCATCATCAGCCAAGGCCGCTGTTTATATCGAATGCAATCCATTCAATGTTAGAAGCGCCATGATCGCATCATTTAGCGATCTATCTGATATCTTCGGTGGATCCTGAAACCCATTACGAATCCGTTAATACAGGACCGCGCTGCCTGCTGTTTATTGCGGCGGTCCGATTACATTTGATTTCAAAATTGTGGCTAAGCTTTTGGGCAAGATATTACGTCTATACCAGGTGTGGACCATTCGCCTGGCGCTGTCAGAAAATTGCCTTGACTCAATTCACTTGCACTATATGATGCGTCGGGCTCTCGGGAACAGTTCTTCAATGGGCAGCAACTTTTTATTATAGGGAGAAGGAATGCGTACTGCTTCACTTGCCGTGGTGGCGATGCTGTGCTTCATTGTTAGCGCATCGAAGGCCAACACAATTCAAACGTTCAACGCAACCGGAACATTTGAATCTGGATCTACTCTCACCGGCACCGTCACGATTGACGAAACGATCGGAAGTGTAACCGCTCTTAACCTCACGTTTAGTGCCCCGGATAGCGAGCACTTCACCGTTCTTCAATCTCAAGGAAGCGTCTCTGGAATTTATCAAATTGCGGCCGGCATTGCCGCTAGCGGTAGGCCAGCGTTTTTTTTCGCCCTGCCCACCCCCTCACTGGTCGGCTACTCAGGAAGTACAATTGCAAGTGATGCTGCCCCAGCCAATTTCACGGTATCGGATATCCAAATCACGTCAAGCAGTGTAGACATTCTAGCGAGTGGCAACCTCACGGCGGCCCCGCTGCCCTCATCTGCATGGGGCGGGCTCGCTTTAATTGGCGGACTTGGACTGACCACATTTCTGCGCCGGTCACGTGCCTCTATGAATGCTTGATGGCGGCGAAATAAAAAGGTCGGCGGGACACTTGGTGGAAGCGAAGCGACGTAGCGCTGGCTCAGTTGGAAGTGGAACCAAGTTTTCTCATAACATCATTGATGATACGGATTAGTTGGGTTATTAGGATCGGCTTGATTAGCAACTTCTGGAAACCTGCGGCCAGCGCGGCACTTTCTTGGCCTCTGTCCTTAAAAACGCAAGTGGCAACGCCATAAATTGGCTGAACCTTTTGGAGTTCATGCATAAGCTCAATTCCAGTCATTCCTGGCAAATTCACTTCACAGATGAGAAGATCAAATGGGTGTCGGGTGGCCAGATCAAGTGCTTGCATGGCTTCCTGGGCCGACGACACCGTCTGGCCACAGAGCGATAACATTTTGCACAAGGCCACCCGAGTTTCGTAATACCCATCAACCAGCAAGATGCGCGTGGGCCGTCTCAGCTCGTATGGTGGCTTGAAGTGAAAGGCTGGCAACTCGCCTCCTGCGACGCAAGGGGCAACCATCCCTACATGCAAATGGAAAGCCCCGGCCCCCCTCCGGGGCCATTCCTCTCTGCTGATCCACCCACACGAATGCATAGAAGCACGACTGTCGCCCCCTAGCGACGATGCCGCGCGTGTATCCTCTCTTGCCGCCCATTCCCTCCGCTTCCTGACAGTAGATTCAAAAAATTCCCGAAAATGTTACAGGAAAAATCCGAAAAAATTTTCGCATCGCAAAGCAGTTCATCAACGACAAAATCATTTGCGTTGCATCCATTGCCTCTATAGTATTTAGTGAGAAGTCATACGCCCGCCACATTTGCGAAACATCACATCATGTAAGAAAGGAACAATCGCTAATGCCTTCTTCATCCTCCGCAGGTGGTCTTTCGCCCTTCACGCTCCTGACAGGTGAAACCTCGCCGAATGCTGACGTCATTGCCGGTTTCAAATTGGGCGACGCAAGGGGCGGTGAGATACCGGGCGAACAATATACGGTGACAAGCCGATCAGCGGGTGGGAGCATATCGGCGTCAGGCCACTTGATATGGGATCCAACATTTTCACATCAAGACCCATCGCTTTTCAGTGTCGCGCCAGTGCGGCTGGATATTTCCCCCGGGAAAGTTCGCTGGTCGGTGGGAACAAATGAGTTCCTGTGCTGCGCCTGCGAGCCATATCGGGAGATCGAAAAGGTGCAGGTCGCAGCCATGGCCACTCGCGAAGCGACGGAATATCTCGTTCAATGGGACATGATCGAATTGAATTATCTCTTCGACGATGGGCGGCGTGAGCGTCAGATTTCCGCTTGTCTTCCGAAAGCCGCGGGAGGACTGAAGACTCGACGTTCAGCTGTAAATCTGTCACCGGTTTCAACGCCGTTTCTTCAACAAATCGCCGAAGTTTCTCTCGCCGGTGCAGGCATCACGCGCCTTCAGCTAAGGGGCCAGGTGACTTTAAGATCGACAAGTCAGTCCGTGCCAAAAAGACGACCGGGGCCTGAGGAACTTCAGGGAAAAGTAGTCTTGTTCACAAAGGCATCTTGAATCGCTCAATAATCAGTTGAATGCTCAAGCTTCTGCTAAGGAACAGTCAGTGCCCCGGCGACGTACTCATGCTGACGGCTGCAGTGCGCGATCTGCACCGCGCTCATCACTCCAAGTTCCAATTAGCAGTCGACACGCCATATCCGCAGCTCTGGGAGAACAATCCCTATATTGCCTCCACAGAAATGATGGAGGAGCCAGATCGAATCATCGATTGTGAATATCCGTTGGTAAAACGGGCGAATCACCGGCCGTTTCACTTCATTCACGGCTTTATCGAGGATTTGGAGCGCAAGCTCCAGTTGACGATTCCTGTCGGCAGTTTTTGCGGAGATCTTCACTTATCGCAGCAGGAAACCTCTGCTCCGCCGCTATTCGGGGTAGGTGACGGCCCTTATTGGATCATGGTCGCCGGCGGCAAGGAAGACATCACCACAAAGTGGTGGAATCCTCAATCCTTCCAAGCTGTCGTCGATCACTTTCGCGGGAAGATCAGATTTGTTCAATGTGGCGCTGCTGGCGATGTTCATTTTCGGCTTCGGAACATCCTCAATTTGGTGGGTAAGACTGGGCTGCGGGATTTGATCCGGCTGATTTACCACGCGAGCGGCGTCGTTTGTCCAGTTACATTTGCAATGCATGTCGCCGCGGCGGTGCCGATGCGCCCAGAGCGCCCATCATTGAAGCCATGCGTTGTCATCGCGGGGGGACGAGAACCGCCTCATTGGGAGATGTATCCAGGTCACCAGTTCCTCCACACGATCGGAGCATTGAATTGCTGTGCAGTGGGGGGTTGCTGGAAAAGCCGCTGCCAGCCGATCGGAGATGGCAGCGTGGCGGATGACAGTCTTTGCCTTTATCCGGTTCGTGTGAGAGATGACCTTCAGATTGCCCGCTGTATGTCGATGATTTCCCCAAATAAGGTTATCGAGGCAATTGAACTCTACGAATCGCATGAGACGAATCAAGGAAACGAAGAATCTTTCGTTGCGTGCCCACACCAAACAGGACCAAGCAACATGACGACGCGGATCATTGAAAGGGGGGTTGCTGTAACGATTGGCGTTGGGCGTTTTGAACATCTGGCCCGTCGTGCCGCTGATGAAATGCATCAGATGACGGGACTGCCAACCGTCGTCTTGGGCCCAGAGCATTTCGAGGCATCGAAGCTGGAGCATCCGAGCTTTCTCAAGTTTCGCCTTTTCGATCTTGTCGACGCAGAGAACATTCTTTGGTTTGACGCTGATATGGTGCCACTTGCTCCGTGGTCACCGCAAGAGTTTTTCGGCAGCCCCGCAATCGTTGCCGTACGCGACCGCATGCTTGGCACTGTGCTGTATGAGGCCGAAACCTGGGGAGTTCCACCGGCAGAATATTTCAATGCGGGGATGTTCATTGCAAACGCTGCCGCACATAAACGCTGGCTCCAAATCGCCGAGTCTATGCGCTTCGCAAAGCCGACGATGCTCCAGGACCAATCTCCGCTTAACGCCGCCCGCGTGGGGCTTCAGATTCCACTGAAGCTTCTGGACCGCCGACACAATTGGCTGGGATTCGGCAGCAATTCGCTGTCACTGGATATGCCCGTGTACATGGCCCACAAGTTGGCACCAGATCGATTGGATTTGAATGAAGGCTATTTCAAGGGTCGATATGAACTCTTTGCTCCGCAGATTCAATATGACGATATTGAAACCAGGCGGCTTCAAGCAAAAACATTCACATGGAGTGACTGCGAAAGCCTGAAACGTATAACCCTTCGCTACGATGGCACACTGCTTCCCCCTTCGAATGCAGCCGACGCAGGATATTGGTTCGTGCACCGTTTCAACTCGCGGCCGACGTTGGCGTTTGCATCCGAATCAGAAATCGTGGAGCAGTTTATCGAAACACGGGGCGGAGATTGGATCAGTCTCTCACAAACGGGCTCCCGTCTTACCATCGAGGACTCTTACGGAACACCAAGATTAAATGAACAAAACGCCAAAGAACGGGCAAATATCCTTATCTCAACGATCCCTGCTTATCCTGACAAGCGGTTCAAAGGCCGAGGAATCGTCATTTGTGGTGGCGGCGAAAAATATTTGCCATCGGCGTGGGTCTGCATTCACATCCTTCGGGAATTGAATTGCGTATTACCAATCGAACTATGGCAACTTTTCCAAGGGGAGGTGCAGCCCGAAGTGCAACGGGCACTGGCGCAAATTAATGTTCGTTGTATTGATGCCAGCACTGTGCGCCAGCAGCATCCTGCTCGCTTCATTGGCGGCTGGGAACTCAAACCTTACGCCATCTTGCACAGCCGCTTTGAAGAGGTTTTGTATTTGGACGCGGACAACATGCCTGTGCTGGAACCGACATTTCTCTTCGACGCGCCGCAGTTTGCTCGTTACGGCGCCGTTTTCTGGCCGGATTATGGGCGACTTGCACCGGATCGTTCTATCTGGCGGATCTGTGGCGTCGAATATCGGGACGAGCCAGAGTTCGAGAGCGGCCAAATCCTTTTAAATAAGCGCCGCTGCTGGAAGGCACTTCAGTTGGCGCTGCATCTAAACGAGCACAGCGACTTCTACTATCATCATGTTCATGGCGACAAGGAACTCTTCCATATGGCGTGGCGAATGTTGCAGCAGGAATTTGCGATGCCCGCTCATCCGATTTGCAGCTTGCCCAGCACAATGTGTCAACATGATTTTGACGGAAGGCGCCTCTTCCAGCATCGAAATAGGGATAAATGGAAGCTCAATGGTGCTAATCATCGAATCAGTGGATTCGAACTGGAAGAGAGCTGCTTCAAACATCTTGAACAACTGGAGCGGCTATGCTCCTCGGTTCCGTCCAGCGGTATGGAAGCGATAGCTGCGAAATGATTACGCACCGCGCGAAAGGGCGTTAAGGGTCATCCGAATATAATTCGCTGGTGCCTCACCATTCATTTGTGCCTTCTGAAATTCATTGATCGCATCGGCTGGTTGCCCGAGTCTCCAGTAGCAGCGAGCCAGGAGGAGGTGGGGAATCTTGCCGCCGTCGGCATAAGCTCTCTGAAGAAACTCTACGGCCCATCGATCCATTCGGTGCGTTCCATACCAAGCACCAAGGTCGGCGAGATCCTCAGCCGATGCTTGATCCTTTTCTAGCCGCTGTCGCGCCCTCGAAGCCTTTTGAACGAGTTGAAGCTCTTCGGCGGAAGAGTCTATGTCCCGCCAATTTGCTCGGCCGTCTTTACCGATACTGACCCAGAACCTTCCGCTGGCAGAAAGTGCCGCCATTTGAATAGAATCCTCTCCGGTGACGATCCTTCGGATTGACTTGCCACGATTAACATTCCAAAGGTTCAGTTGACCGTCCTGCCCAATCGAAATTGCAGTTGCGTTATCCTCAAGGAACGTCAACCCGTTAACGGGTGCATTATGAGCTTTGATCGATGCAGTTACTTTGCCGCTTTTTAGATCCACGACATCGATGCTGCCGTCGTTCATCCCTATAAGCGCACGTCCAGATTCCCTATTAATCGCTAAGGCCGTTGCGCGATGCGCATCCAACGCAATCTGAGCAAGCTTTAATCCTGTTGTTGTATCAAAAAGACGAACCGCACCTTTCTCGTCGTCAATTAACAAAGTGTGCGCGTCTTGAGAAAAACAGAACGATTTGCCTGATGCATCGTCGTCACATTTCACGTGACGCACGGAGTGGGAATTCAGGTCAATCAATGCGATTTGTCCATTCGGCTGCGGTATCGCGATGACTGAGCCGTCCGCTGAAATTCCCGCGCCAGTGATGCCTTTCATGGAATCTATTGGGCCGCCAACGTTGGCGGTGGCTAGAAGATCACACGCCTTTACGGAACCGTCACTGCCAACCGATACAGCGATTCGGCCATCGGTAGAAATGCAAACCGAAGCGACGGAGGTGCGATGCGCATGCACTTTCCATAGGACTTTGTCGCTCGCCAGATCAACGACGGTTAGAGCACCGTCATCGCTTCCTAAAGCGGCCACTCCATCATTAGAAACTGCAAGAGATGAAACGCGCCCAATGGAACTAAGGCAGGAAAGGGCGTGCGCGTCTTGAGTATTCCAAACACGCAGCAGCGAACCGCTTCCAGTGGCAACGACGAATTGACCATCAGGTGAGACCGCAACACCATTGGCTGATCCAACTTGCCCTTCCGGACTACCCCATGCTTGCAGTAGACGACCGGTTGAAACGTCCCATTCGCGGACGTTTCCCGCGTCGTCGCCAGCGATTATTTGCCTCCCGTCTGGGGCAAACGCCACCCGCCAGATCTTACTTTCGTGGTTGCCCAAAACGCGGCCGGTCTCGTTCGGGCCATCTAAAGACCAAGCTCGTACGCTGCCATCAAAGCTGCCAGATATGAGTGTCTTTCCGTCGGGACTAAAGGCCACACTATTTACTTGATCGAGATGCCCCTTCAATTGACGAACCAATGTGCCATCCTGCACTCTCCAGATCTTTACGATTCCATCAGCTCCGCCTGATGCCAATGTTTTTCCATCCTGACTAAATGCTAGAGCTGCCACAGCGCCGGTGTGTGCGAGAAAGCTCTTGATGCGGGCACGCTTCTGTGAGTTCCACAATATGACGGTTCCTGACGCATCGCCCGAAGCAATTGTTTGGCCATCGGCGGAGAATACCGCGATATACACTTCGCCTTTATGTCCCGACAAAGTTGCCAAAAGATCCGATTCGATGCTCCATAGCCGAACGGTTCGGTCATAGCTGGCAGAAAGCAACTGCTTGTCATCTGGTGAAAACGACGTGAAGGTAATTCCTTTTGAATGTCCAACAAACGCTTTCACTTGGCGGCCGGATTCCAGATCCCACAGGCGAAGCTCAAACGGCGTGTCGTTGTCACTGGTCACTGCAAACCGACCGTCGCTGCTTAGGCCGACATTATTCAGGTGATTACGGCCGACAAAACCTCCAATACCGTCTTTCCCAAAACCACCAATAACCGGCATTCGATCAATGCTGTCCGATGAGAGCCGTGCGAAAATGGACCGAAGTGGAAGCGCCGCCTGGCGAGCAAATTTCAACGCATCGAGATAAGTCTGTTGCGCATTGTGAGGATCACTTTCGGCGAGCAGGTCACCGGAATTGATTAATTGATCCGCTGCTTCATGTTCAGCAATTGTTTTCGCTTGCTCGGCACGAGCGGCTGCGTCGCGATATAGCAGTTTCTGATGAGCGTCTGACCGCTGCGCGACATGGGCCCTATGCGTCTCTATGGTCAAAGCAACAATCATTCCAAGCAGGACGATCATCACTGTCCCGACCATTATGAGGGCGCGATGATATCGTTTCGCTAGTTTTTTGAACCGATAGACCCCAGTCTTTGGACCCGCGATCAAAGGCATGCCATCGAGGTAATTCCGCAGGTCATCAGAAAACTCAGACGCAGAACGATACCGCTCTGATCGATCTTTGCTCAAGGCCTTGAGTGGGATCCAAGATAAGTCGCCTCGCAACTCGCGTCCCAATTCCGCGAGAGTAGTGTCTCGCTCTTCGGCGACTTGATCGGCCGATTCCCTGGCCTCTAGCACACGACGCCATGGATGGGGTGCTTCAACCTCACGAACGATACGGCGAGCTTCTTCGAATGAAGTGTTTCGTAATTCGGATGGTGCAAAAGGAAGAACACCCGCGATCAGCTCGTACGCCAACACGCCTAGGCTGTAAATATCTGTTCGCGTATCTAGATCGCTCCAGCCCAGGTCGGCTTGCTCTGGTGACATGTATTCAATGGTGCCCATCACTCGACCTTGCTCAGTAATCAGAGCATGATCCGTCAGTGGCTCCCTGAGCGCTTTTGCCACACCGAAGTCAATTATTTTGACGTTTGGCTTTCCATCCTCCTCGCTTACAAGCACGTTGCCAGGTTTGAGGTCTCGATGAACGATCGTTTTTTGGTGGGCATGCTGAACGCCGTCACATGCTTGGATCAAAAGTCGCAGCCGATTTTGCAGCGAGAGATGGTGGTGATCGCAATAGTCAGTGATTGGCTCGCCATGCACGTACTCCATTGCAAAATAGGGGCGGCCATCTTCAGTGGTTCCTGCATCCAAAACCTTTGCCACATTTGGATGGTTCATCATCGCAAGCGCTTGTTGCTCCGCTTCAAATCGAGCAACAACTTCACCGCTGGCGGCAGACGATTTCACGACTTTCAAGGCCACGATCCGTTGGATTGGCCAGAGTTGCTCTGCCTTGTATACGACCCCCATCCCACCTTCTCCCAATGTTTCTATCAGCTCGTAATCGGCATTGCGCCCCGAGAACTGATGGACATTGGCGGGGATAGGGGAAACTGCAACTTCTTGTCGAAATGAATCGGTTCTCCTTGCGGCCTTCTCTGAATTGGCGCCAACAAATTCAACGGCTAAGGCCATGAGGCAAGCTGGACAATGTCCACCGACCTCAGTTCCGTTGACTACGGCCCCACATCTTGGGCATTCCCCTGTTGCCATTATGTTTCGATTCATTAGGAAGGCTCTTCACGCGCGCAACGCTTTGAAGAGGTAGCATAACTCCGCTTCGATTCCATCTTCCGAATCCAGGGTCTGTGCAATTTGCTTACGAACTAACCGGGCATATCTTTCGCGCATTCGATGGAGTGCAACCCTCACCGCGCTGTGGCTCATGTTTAGCTCGCGACCAATTTGTTGATGATCAAGCCCCGATTCGTTACCCGCCAAAAGTGGTTGCAGGCCGGCAAATATTTTCTCTCTGCCGGTCCTTTCATATTCCACTCTCAGCGCCTCTAGAGCCAGATCTAGCACCGTTATCGCCCACTGTCGATCAAAGTAAGATTCCGGCGATTGACCACTTCTGGAATCAGCAGACAGCCGCATTTCCCCATTTTCTGCATCCAAAGAAACAATGGCCCCGCCACCTCCTCTCTTTTGAGCCTTTACGCGCACCCAGTCGTTCACCAGAAATCTGCGCATCGCCGCTAAAAGAAACGATCTGAACTTCCCGTGCTGAGGATGGGCACCGCTCAAAGCTTTTGTTTCCAAGATCATCGCGAAAAAGGCTTGCGTAAGATCCTCAGCCTCTTGAACAGAGTAACCTTGGTGTCGCACAAAGGCGTAAAGAGGAAACCAGTACTGCTGGCAAAGTGTTGCCAGAGCACGCTGGCCGTCAGGCGTTCCTTGGCAACTGGCAGCCGCCACTAACCCCCACTGGGTCGTCCTAAAGCGGTGCGAGGCGGCAGATCGCGTTTTTAGATCCGGATTGTCCTCATGCACGCCGAGATTATATGAATCGATTCAAATTGATGCGAATAGCTTTCGCTCCGAAACGAAGGTCGATTCATGGCGAGACGTTATCGGAAATCCTGGAATCATCGACATTAGAGCCGTGGCAGGAACCATCTTTAACAGTTCCTTGATCCAAAATCCCATCAATTCTGCCCGCGTATTGACACCGAAACGTGCGTAAATCCTTTTTACGTAGCAGTGAACCGTGTTGACGGAAATCCCCAGCTCTAAAGCGACCTCCTTTTCGGAATGGCCTTCCAGCAGAAGACGCAACGTTTTCAACTCCTGGGGACTGAGCCGGACAGGCGCAGACGACATCAAACCTCCCTCGTGCCCTGTAGGGAGATTCAGAAAACTTTGAAAAATGTTACAGGGAATCTGCCGCCTAAAGCATAAAAATTCAAAAATAACCGATCCTACCTTCTAGCTGCTGGCGGATCCCGCCACGGCAGGGGACGCGAAGCCTCCTCGAAACTGGGGGGGGTTGTGCGTGGACCGCCGAAGCAATGGACCGATCAATGCTCGCTAAATTCAAACGTTGATTCCCAACGCCTCAGCCATCACTAAAGCTAGCCGGCATTCTTGGTTCGGCACCACGCCGTCATTACATCGTGCTATGTGCAGAGCGCTACGGTCGATTGAAACAGCGTGCATCTCAACTGCCTCATTGACGTGGAACAATGTCACGAAGTATCCGTGCCGTTCGATTCGCCGAATAATTCGTTTTGCTATCTTTGCGTGGAAAGAGCGTTTCGTGGACATGAGTGCGCAAAAAAAGTCGGCGGGTGCAGAAAGAGGGGGGGAACTTTCTGCGGGGAGGACCGCCGACTTGTGCAAATCCTAGTGAATATCGCCGCAGAAGCAAGAAAATTTTCGCCAAATAACAGCCCGCCTGGCAAATATGGCTGGCTGATGGGAGTCACCTGCAGGAAAAGCCATTAAATGCTGAACAGTTGAACCTGCCACATCAGGCGCGGGAAGCCCGACGCACGGTTCGAAGAATCGAAATGGCTTGCTCGAACCGGTGAGGTGCGGCGGATTAATCGGTTGCGGGGCTTCCCAAGAAGGGCGGCGATCGGTCGTTTCGGAGTGCTCCCAAGAATCTGCTAATGGGAATCCGGCTCGGAGCCGATGGTATTAGCGACACCACTAGGGAATTTATTTCCGACGGCCGCGTTCAAGAGGCCGGGGAGGATAGCGTGTCCAGCAGGATTCTCGTCGCCGATCCGTCGGCGTTTTGCCGTGAGATTCTCATTACCGCCCTGGAAGGCCGAGGATTTAGCGTCTCGGCCTGCACGCCGCAGGAGCTCAGCCAGGCTCTGTCGAAGGTCAATCCTGATTTGCTGCTCCTGGAATCCGGAGCCATCGATGGTTTGGGATTGTCAATCCTGGAAACCGTGCGGCGGGACGCTCGCTGGAGCACACTTCCGGTCGTAACCCTGACCGAATTTGCAGATAAAGCTTCGGTCATGAAGGCTGCGACCCTTGGCGTTCGCGATTTCATTCTTAAGCAGCGCTTTACCACCGCCGAGCTGCTGACGCGCATCCGCAAATACGTTGCTTCCGACAAGGCCGCTAGCGCGCCGTTATCCGGCAATGATCCGGCTGCCGGGGCCAAGGCTGCGACGCCGGTTTACAATCCTTCATCCACGCCGCAGCAGGATGCAGAGATCGTCGAAGAAGCGGCTCGCCAAGCCGGCATAGCTCTGTTGAGCAAGGCGCAAATGCTTCATCGCCTGCAAAAGGTGCAGATTAAGACACTCCCCGGCTCCGTCGCGGAGCTCATCAGCCTGGCTGGCTCCCGTCGCGGCACGGTTGCGGATGTGGCGCAGATTCTCAAACGCGATCCCGTACTCCTGACGCGCGTGCTCCGCGTTTCCAATTCGGCAGCTTTCAGCTCCGAACGCTCGCGCATCATGAACATCGAAGATGCCGTCAAGAACATCGGCCTTCGCGGCGTGCAGAACCTCGTGATGGGCGTGGGCGTCTTCGAGGCCTTCGACAACGACAATCCCGCGCAGGCGCAAAGCATCGTCCGCTGCTGGCAGCATTGCCTGGGCGTGGCGATTCTCATGGAAAAGATGGTTCCCGAGGGCGACGAAGCGCCGGCCGGCGCGCCATACATCGTCGGCCTGTGCCACGATCTGATCGACATCATCCTTCGCCAGCATTTTGCGCCTGAATATGCGAATGTGATGACGTTGGCGCACCAGACCGGCGTGCCGCAGCGCCAGGTCGAAGGGGTCATCTACGGTTTACCCTACAACGAGCTGGTGACGCTACTGCTCAGCCGCGTCGGCCTGCCGCCGCTGATCACCGCGCCGATCCAGGAATTCTTCGAGCGCGCGGTCCATAAGCAGGCGGTGGGAACCGGAAGCGTGATGGGAAGGGCCCTCCGCATCGCCAACGTCTATGCTCATGGATTGATGCTCGCCCCGAGCGCCGGCGAGCCGGTGGTTCCGCTGGGACGGATGGAATGCAAAACTACATTCGGAGAGGCGCTCCCGATCATCGATGATCTGGAGGTGCGCTCGCAGGCGATGGCCACCGTCGCTGAGCTGTTGGGGGCCTCGTCCTCATCCGCCCGAAAAATGATCGAGCCGTTTGTACCCACCGGCTCCCATCGCCTCTGCTATGTTCGCAATGAAGATTGCACCGATCTGGATCCGCTTCTGAGCCTGCTTCGGCTGGCATGCAAGCAGGTGGATTTCTGGAGCACGCTGCCCAGCAAGCCGGAGGAATTGGCGCAAGTGGATGCTCTGGTGATTGCCGCCCGCCGTGGCGTCGATCCCGGAGAAATTCAGCAGGAACTCGATCGACTGGAGCGATTGCTTGAACCTTTAGGCGTGCCCGCGCTTTATCTGGGCGGAATGGGTCCCGACAAACTGCAGCGCGTTCCCCGCGGCATCACCGTCGAAAGGCTGCCGACCACGATCCAACGGCTCGGTGCATTTCTTGAAAGCTGCAAGGGTCTGAAGGCGGCGGCATAAAAGCAAAGTGGCTGCATTCAGTCCCGATGCATTGTGACGTATGATTTGATAATATATCTGTGTCTACGCCGCTTTTCTTGATGGCGGCGATGCGCCGGCTGTGTGGCCGGCGTTCTTTTTTATCCCGCCTATTGATTGTTCTTCAAGGCGCGACGCGAGACAACATTGCTGAACGACTCTTCAACTGGAATCCACCGACCTATTTTCAAAAGTGGCTGACGACCATGCAAGAGGTGAAGGCTTATCCGATGGGCCCAATTTGGACCCGGCCTGTTCGCTATTCACCAGCATTTCTCTAATACCAATCGCGGGTACTGAGACAAGCTTCCAAAGTTCGAGAGCATGGGTCATCAACCAAGGTCGCAATTAGCACCCAGCCCATTCGATGTTAACGAAGATGCCTAATCGTATCATTCAGCGATCAACCGGATATATTTGGTGGATCCTGAAACCTTTCGCCGCTCAAGGTGGACCATCGCATGGTTTATCGAGATCAGATTAGTGCAATTCGTCAAATTCTTTCCGAGCTTTCCCAAGCGCATCTCAGAGCGGCGTTATGCATCAGTCAGCTCGATGAGCTCGTAGCAATCGACTGCGATGTTGAAGTGCCGAACGGGCAGTTGATTCCTCGCGTCGACGAATCAAAATTCTGTATTGCTTGGCGCGGACGATCCTGTTTTCTCGGCCACACTAAGAGCTTCCATCTATTTATATGTCTTCTTCGTCGCGCAAACCGCTATGTCAGTTACGACCATCTGCTACGGGATGTGTGGAACGGTGATGTAAAGTCGCCCGACACAGTACGAAGCGCAATTCGCGAACTCAAGAAGAGATTGAGCCGCGCGCGGATGGGACGGTTGGCTCAATTGATTTCTGGGCAGGGCAAACATTACGGACTGATTCTCAGGGAAAAAGGCTTCTAAGCAGATCGCACGGGCCTCGCACACAAATCGACCACATTATCGCACGGTCACATGGCATGATCCTGCACCCTGACTTCGCGAGCCCATTCGGTTTTTGGGCCGCGATCAAATGCTCTTGCCCATGACCACAGAATCGACAGAACAACCGATGTTAATACCTGCGGCGCAGTATGTCCGCATGTCAACGGAACACCAGCAATACTCTACGGAAAATCAAGCCGATGTCATTCGCGATTATGCTGCGAGGCGCGGTTACACGATCGTTAAAACTTACGCTGATGACGGCCGGAGCGGTTTACGCATCGAAGGACGTCACGCTTTGCGACAAATGATCAACGACGTCCAGGCGGGGGATCAGCTGTATCGGGCCATACTGGTCTACGATGTCAGCCGCTGGGGACGATTTCAAGACACAGACGAAAGTGCGTATTACGAGTTCATTTGTAAACAGCATGGCGTGCAGGTCGTCTATTGTGCGGAACAGTTCGAGAACGATGGGTCACCCACGGCGACGATCATCAAAAGTGTTAAGCGCGCGATGGCCGGAGAATATAGCCGCGAACTCTCGGCGAAAGTATTTAAAGGCCAGTGTCGTTTGATCCAGCTCGGATACCGTCAGGGAGGCCCCGCGGGATTTGGCCTTCGAAGGATGCTCATCGACGCTCAGGGTGAGCGAAAGGCTGTGCTTAAGCGCGGTGAGCACAAAAGTCTCCAGACCGATCGTGTGATCCTCGTGCCCGGCCCGTCTGAAGAGATCGAAACTGTGCGCACGATTTATCATCTTTTCGTGCGAGACGGGAAGCGTGAGGCAGAAATCGCAAAGGTCTTGCAAGAAAGCGGTGTTCAAACCGAGACGGGGCGGCCGTGGACGCGCGGATTAGTACACCAAATCCTCTCCAACGAAAAATATATCGGCAACAATGTATATAACCGGTGTTCCTTCAAGCTGAAAAAGAAGCGAGTGAGGAACACGCCAGACATGTGGGTGAGATCAGAGAGCGCTTTCGACGCGATCATCGATCCCGCATCGTTCTTTATGGCGCGTGGAATAATAGAAGAACGCCATCGTCATTTCACCGATGCCGAATTGGTCGATTGGCTACGGAAACTTTACGCTACAAACGGGCGACTCTCTGCAAGCCTCATTGACGATGCGGACGGTGCCCCCTCAAGCTCCATTTACCGGAGCCGCTTCAACAGCTTGATCGAAGCTTACAAACTTGCTGGATACGACCCACAACGCGATTACAGTTTTCTCCACGTAAACAAGCGTTTGCGTTCAATGTTTCCCGATTTACTTTCAGACACTCTCCAGCAATTGCGTGGTGTCGGCGCTATGGTTGCCCACGACAGCCAAACCGATCAACTTCGAATCAATAATGAGTTTAGCGCAGCGCTTGTGATGACGCGTTGCCGACAGACGCCGCGTGGATCACTCCGATGGCAGATCATGCTTGATCAGCCAACGCTGCCCGATATCACAATCGTGGTGCGAATGAATTCGTCCAACGAGCAGCCGGCAGACTATTACCTCCTGCCGATGATCGATATGGATTCCGGGCGACTGCGATTGAGAGAAGAAAACGGGGTCTTTCTTGACACCTATCGCTTTGACTCACTGAACTTTTTTGTCCAATTGACATCCCGTGTCCAAATCGAGGTGGCAGCATGACACCACAGAGTGAAATTGAAGTCGAGATGATCCCAATCGACAACATTCACGTGGTTAATCCGCGGGGACGTGGTGAAAAAAAGTTCCAGCAAATCGTTGCCAACATCGGCAAGCTGGGTTTGAAAAAGCCGATTACCGTTTCGCGGAGAGAGGGTCGAAATGGCCACAGCCAATACGATCTTGTCTGCGGGCAGGGGCGTCTTGAGGCATTTCGGTCGCTTGGGCAAGACAAAGTTCCCGCTCTTGTGATCAATGTTGACCGCGAGAACCTGTTATTGATGAGCCTTGCTGAAAACTTAGCTCGGAAGCGCCACACTGCGATTGAATTGGCAAAAGAAATCGGGGCGATGAAGGAGCGGGGACATGATGTTGCAGAAATCGCCCGCAAGACTGATCTAAAGGTGGAATATGTCCGCGGCATAATACGCCTATTGAACAAGGGGGAGAGCCGATTGCTTGCAGCTGTCGAAAATGGCCAAATCCCAATAACTATTGCCATCACGATCGCGTCGTCAGACGACGCAGCGATCCAGAGCGCGTTGGCAGAAGCATATGAGAACGAAAGTCTTCGTGGAAAGGCTCTTCTTAAAGCCAGGAAGCTAATCGAACAAAGGCGAAGACGTGAACGCGCCGAGCAAGGGCCTGCGGAAAACCCACAGCAAGCGGTAACCGCGCATAGATTGTTGCGCACGTTTCATCAAGAGATGAGCCGTCATCGATTGTTGGTTGGCAAGGCCAAAGTAGCTGAAACGAAGCTTCTCTTTATCGTTTCGGCTCTAAAATCATTGTTGAAGGACGACCATTTCGTCACGCTCCTTCGTGCCGAGCGAATGGATACGCTTCCACAATACCTTGCTGAACAGATTAAAGGAAAGGAGCCTATCCGTGCCTAATCCAGTACCTCCGGCATTCAATTTGCGAGGGATTCATATTCCACTGGATCGTATTTTGCCGATGAAAAAGGTCCTCATCGACCCTAAGCGGAATGTGACTTTCAAGCGCGTCTTGTCCTCGATCAAAGAAGTTGGGCTGATCGAGCCGTTGATCGTCTACCCACAAGGGCCCGGAAAGACTACGAATTATTCACTTCTTGACGGCCATGTCCGCTTCGAAGCCTTAAAGCATCTCAATTACGAAACGGCACCATGCTTGCTTTCCGATGAAGATGAGGCCTACACGTACAATCATAAAGTCAACATCGTTCCGCCGATTCAAGAACACTTCATGATCATCAAAGCAATCGAAAATGGAGTATCTGAGGAGCGAATCGCGCGAGCGCTCGATGTGGACATCGGGCATATTCGGCAGAAGCGAGACCTGCTGAACGGGATCTGCAAAGAGGCCGTCGAGTTGCTGAAAAACAAAAATGCCTCTCGCGAAACGCTGAGAGAACTTCGTCGAGTGAAGCCGATGCGGCAAATCGAAATGGCGGAGCTAATGCTCAACAGCTACAACTTCACGTGCAGCTACGCCAAATGCCTTATCGCCTCGACTCCTGATGACCAATTGGTCGATTCAAACCGTTCAAAAGTTCCTAAGGGAATCAAGGCAGAGGAGCTGGCTGCGATGGAAAAGGAGGTCGAATCCCTGGAGCAGAATTTTATAACTCTTGAAGAAGCGCACGGCAAAAACACCTTGCACTTAGTATTGGCCGTCGCATATTTGCGGAAGCTCGTTGAGAATTCAGCGATCAATAAGTTCCTGCAAGTAAAGTATGCAGATATCAGCGCTGAGTTTCAAAAGCTAATTGAAACAACGAGCCTTGAGCGAACGGGAACGCGGTTACAAGCTCCATAGAGAGAACTCGGCTCTAAGCTTGTTGAATCATTGCCCAGGACAGGTCGCCGCCAGCGATGGAGCTCGAAAGACCCATAAATGAAAAACGCTGGATTCATTTGAATCCAGCGAATGACTAACCTAAGAGCGGTCTTCTGTTTCGACAGTTCTCATTGCCGTGCTTTTCCGTACCTCACGAAGATTCGTTGGCACCCAACTATTCAATCTCTCGGCAAGCTTCTTATCTTCCAGCTTGCCTTCGGCAGCATCAGCAAAGAGTTTGGCAACGACTTCAACCAGTTCGGATTTCTTTCGCTCAGGCGAAGGCGCATTCACCTTGCCCAAAAGTTCAGTGATCAGATGGGCAAGTTGAATTTTCTGAAAGCTCGCTAGCCACTCGGCATCGGGTTTCCAGTGGTCGCGGATGTTGATCTTCAATTCCGAAGCCAACTGCTTAACCAATGTTGTTTCCCGCTGCAGATCGGCCGTGATGCAATCCACAATCAGATGGTCGATCAGCGCATTGATTTTGGCAGCAGGCAATCCTGCCAACTGCTCATATGCCTTTCCATCCTCGACATGGTGCTGCTTTGAGAAAGGATCGAGCTTCTCTCTTTTCTCTCGCAGCCGATCAAATGCAGCTGATTTGAATCCTTCACTTGAGGCATGCAGAGTGATGCCATTGGCCTCGTGGCGAATCGCAAGAGACTCCGATCGAACCTTCTCATGAAGGATCATTGCAAGTACCCGCCGAAGTGTCGCAGGGTTTTGTATCAAGGCTTCTCGAACAGCGAGTGCCTGATGCGTGAAGGTTATCGCAAGCTGCCTGTCGCTCAGGTCATCAGACGTGGGCGGCTTTCCCTTGTCGGCCGAACCTTCGCCATCTCCATTTGACGTGTGCTTCCCCCGACGATGGAGGAGGCGATATTCACGATGCACCCGGCCATCGGGATCAAGGATCAGAAAGGATCGGGCCATCGCTTTCGTCTCTTCCGAGAAATGCTCTGGCGCCTTCTCAATGATTTCCTGTTCCTTGGATTCCAATGCCTCGAATCGCTGTTGGAGCCGATTGAGTTTGGCCTGGTCAGCTTCATCAATCTTCTCCGCAGCCTTCTCAAGCTTTTGACGCCGGGCAGCGAGCGTGGCGAGCTGCCGATTCGTCTGCTGGTCAAACTCGCGTTCAGGCTCTTCCATTGAGTACAGCTGATCCTGGACATCTTCCCGTCGACCGGCAACCACTTCAGCCCAACCGTCTTCAGCCAGCGCCTGACGTTTCTGCGCCAAGGCTTGAACCTGAGCTTCCATAAAAGCTCGACGTTCCACTAAGACTCGGTCGCCAAACAGATCCTGGCTGATGGCTGACGGTGGCAGGGCGGAGATATCAAACAACGCGTGCTTGGCCTCCACCCATGCATGAGCAATGACATTGCGCACTTGATCGGCATGGCGGGGATTGCCGCCAAGCTCCTTCCACACTTCAAGTTGCCGATCCTCCGGCACAGCAGCAAAGGCTTCCGCTGTTGCCGTATCGATGTTGTCTTCTCGATAGGCTGCCTTGATTTGCGCGGCCAATGTGGCCAGTTTCATTCGTTGTCGAACGTAATGCTCGCTAACGCCAAATTCTGCAGCGATGGCCTTCGCATCTTTACCGTCGCTGCTTGCCAGCTTGGCAAATGCTTCTGCTTCATCGAGCGGATGCATCGCTTCGCGACTGAAGTTTTCACCGAGCGACATGGCATCGGCTGTTGCTGAATCCACATCTCGGAGAATGCACGGGATCTTTGGATCGCCGTTGCCGCGGTGGATTTCCTGTAATGCCTTTAGTCGCCGGAACCCAGCGACCACTTCAAAGTGCTTGGGCTTTCCTTCGAGGGGACGGACGACCAATGGTTGCAACAATCCTTGAGAACGGATGACTGCCATGAGCCGATGATGTGCATCACGGGTTGGTTTCACCTTTCGCGGATTTCGACGGCTGGGAACCAGATGGGACAGCGGCACGCTTAACTGCAAAGCGCCTGACCTCATAACCACACCTCCTGCGTAAAGAACAATGCGACAAGCCGCGGCAGACCACATATGGCTGCTGCTTTTCGGCTGTCGCTCCGTTCTCAAGCAAAGCATGGAAAGAAGAGGTGCGCAAGTGAGTAATGAATCGACGTAGGGATAACTATTCCGCGGAGTCCACTCTAGTGCCATTGGACATACAAACTGACACGTTTCGCCCTTCTTGGTCGTCTGCGGATATCGCGGATATCCAATTGAAAGTCTATTCTTGGTTGAATAAACTGCTGCATGCCGCTTCGGCAAGGCGCGCAATTGATTGAACGGCAAATTCTTTGGAGGGGCCAGAGGCCCTCAATTCTATGTGCCGCATTTAAACCTCCGTAGTTCCTGACGATGGCTGAGCGATTCCGAGTAGAAGATGCCACGATTGGCGTAATCACCGCCTTGCAAAAGGAGTACATCGCTGTTCTCCGCGCCTTTGACTGCATCTCCCCGGAAATTCTCGTTCCTGGCCGAGGTGCCGGCCGCCGTTATTCTGTTGTGGGGATCCCTGCGATCAATGGCGGAGTTCATATTGTTGCAATTGCACAGCTGCTTGATATGGGCAATAACGCAGCCGGCATTCGCGCAACGACGATGCTGCAACGTTGTCCGAAAATTCGACACATCATCATGACAGGAATTGCCGGCGCCGTACCCCATCCCCAACGTCCAGAAGACCATGTTCGCCTCGGTGATATCGTGATCTCTTCCGCGCACGGTGTAGTGCAGTACGACTACAAAAAGGAAACGATTCAAAGGAAACTGAGTAAGTCCAGGATTTACCGCTGGCTGGATTTCTTATCGAGAAACCTTCTCATAAACTTGGGATCAGCGTGTTCGCCAACAGATCTCTATTCCGACATAGAGGAGCATTACACATCACATTTCGAAAACCGCCATCGACCGCGCCCTCCTTCTGCGGAGCTAATCGAAGCAGTCAATTCATTAGAGATTATGCGCGTTAACCAATGCTACCCTTGGGAATCGCGTATCCAAACCATTTGCAATTTACTTGGCCCCGAATGGCAGCGGCCCTCCGAGCAACGTGACCGCCTTCAAGATTGGAATGAAGGCTGGCCGCCAACCCCACACCCAGAAGACCGCCGTCGAAGAGCCGGGGTGCCGAGGGTTTTTTCCGGCGCAATTGCCTCCGGAAATGTTCTTTTGAAAAACCCGCTGGTAAGAGATGCGCTTCGCGACAAATATAAAGCAAAGGCAGTTGAGATGGAGGCCTCGGGTATTGCCGATGCGGCATGGACACATGAGATAGGTTATTTGATAGTTCGAGGCACTTGCGACTATTGTAATCCCGACAAAGGCGATGATTGGCAAGAATACGCAGCAGTCATCGCAGCATGCTGCACACGGTCCATAATTGAGGCAACCGATGCAGGAGGCGATGCAGCGGCCTCTGGCGCGATTCCTCCCTTAAATTCTCCAATTGCTTTCAGCAATGAAGAGATAAAACTGATGACTGAGCTGGAAAACGCCAGAACTCGAAGAATGCAAATGGAGGTAGCGCAAAACCTGATCCGAACTTCACAGGGCCACGCCGCTTCGGGTGACATAATCATCCATGAATACGATGCGCCTAAACGAATCGAGCCAACGATAAATGATGTTCTTCCTGGGGCGCCCACATATTCACAACCTTCTACCAATATCTCAATCTTGCCCGAAATGGCTCGATCTTCTGAGGAGGCAGACGAAAATGGAGCCTCCGTCAGCAAACATTTCACTGATTTGCGCGAGACAATTAAAAGCCTCGAATCGAGCCTGGAACACCGTCAGCTTCACAGCCTCATCGATAACGAGGTTATACCTTGGCTAGAGAAAGTAGATCAACGACTGGCGCGCGAGGAGCGGGCGGAAATGTATTTTTTGGTTGCCGACGTCAAAACGCATCAGGCGCTCGCAACAGAAGATGCCTCCGTCAAAAAGCAGCTTATCGCAGAAGCGTCTTTTTACCAATTGAAAGCCAAGCATGAACTCGGAAAATGAAGAACTGTTGTCGCATCGCCTTGAAGGGCTTGACGCGCTTTTGGTCTACTTAAAAGGCGACGATCAGAAAGCACTGCTGCAACTGGAAGGACGGACAGACTCAGACGCTATCAAAAGGAAACTCCAAATACTCGTTGATAGCAAAAAATACAATGAAGCGGCGAATGCAATCCGAGACCAACCAGTTCATCTCAACTGGTGCGATATCGCTGCGTTTGCCTTTGCGATGAACAGTGAATTGGAGGTCGCCCAAGGTATCCTTAAATGGGCAAAGAAAGAAGCGGATCGGCTTACTATCCAAAGATGTCTACTGGCGTATGCTAAGGCCAGATATATCCGCGCGCTTGAGCGCATCGGTCTGGATCGACCCATCTTGGCTGGTGATTTGCTATCAGCCGAAAAGGATGGCCTTCGGGATGTCGTCGCAACGCTAGAGCCGACAATTCATACAGTCTTAGGGCAAGAGCGAATTGATACTGAAATTGAAGTGGAATCCGTAGAAGTGGCATTACACGCGGCGTCACTAACTGGTGATCATTCCACCAGCGTCAGATTGTCGCAATTTCTGAAAACCCGAACTCCTGTTCCAATCTCACTTTCTCGTTTTGCGGATGAACACGTTATCCCAATCCCGCAAGACTTGGCCAATCGTCTTCGTCAGGAACATCCAGATTCTTTCAACGCGCAGGCTTCCGCTGTCATGCTGGATGTAGAGCAGGGAACTGATCCACAGCAAACACTATTAACGGCCAAGGCTTTGATGTCTCTCACAGTCAACGAGGCACAGCGGGAGTCATTGGCGAGGATTTTGAATGATATCGCTCAGCGAATTGATCAGGCCGCACTCGATGATGTCGATGCTATTATGAGTGCGACTCTCTCGCCCGAGAATCGATTTCGCCAATTAACGTTCATTGACCGTCTCCTTCGACGCGATGAACTTGATAAGGCGTCCACGGAGCTAGAAAGGCTTAAAGACGAGCAGGATCCATACTGGCTTCAGCTCTATGCCAATTATCGTCTCCACTTAGGCGACGGCCGCTCTGCGGCTGATTACTTTGCCCAGGCGAGCCAAGTCTTTCCACATCCACAGCTTCTAAGAATGGCGGCATCGTTGTCGCTGGATGTAGGGCGGCTATCTATAGCCTGCACCGCACTTGAAAGGCTTATAAGCCGCGAACCGGATGCGATTCCCGAGCTGAAGCAGCTTGGTTTATTATACATCCGTCAGAAGTTATCGACGAAAGCCGCGGCAGTGTTTTCTCGGTTACAGAATCTTCAACCTAAAGATCCGGCGCACCTGAATAACTATGCTCTGAGTCTTTGGCAGTCAGGCGACTTTCTTGGCGCGCTGAAGGCCTTTGAGCTTCTATGTGGAAAGCTCGACGTAATCCCTCTGAGTGTGATCTTATCGAAGGCCGAACTCCTTCGAGATTTGAACCGTCCAAATGATGCCTTTGATTGGCTCTTGAAATACAAGGACGCCCATTGGGACGACTACAGATACGTACAAATATTCATGGATATGGGTTTTGCCGCCCAGCGCGAAGACCTTGCTCATAATGCAATGATGCACTTAGAGGCGCTGCAAACTGAATCAAAGGCACCGTCTCATGTACTTCAGAGAAAGACGCTCGACGATCTAAAGGAATTTATCCAAAAGAGCCAGGAGGCGTCTGATAGCGCCTCAAAACTCTTGCTCGATAACCGACTACCGTGGCTTCTTTGTGATAAAGCTCAGCGGCGACCGGCATATCTCGCTTGGAAGATTCGGACGCAGCCCCTTAACTGGCTCCCCGACGATCCGATAGCTCGATCGAATTTCACAGTCTATGCGACAAATAATTTTTTCGTATCCGGCTTGGGAACCTCTGATGCAACACTTAAAGAGGTTGTAGCCCCTCCTCCAGAAACAACAGTGGTAATTGATATATCATCTCTAATTACATTGAGTGAGCTCGATCTACTTGCTGAAGCGATTCGGTATTTTGGTCAGGCGAAGATCCCAGCAATGTACATGAGTACAGCGGTTTCAGATCTAAAGCGCTTGCAGTTACACCAGCCGTCTAGACGCTCGTCACTTCAAGAGCTCCAAGGGGCAATCAGGAGCAAAAAAGTGTATTTGCTTGAGGATATCGGGGTTCCCGGTGCGCGGCCACTTCCATATTTACACGAACACACGCTCGAAGAGGAAAACTCCGAGCACTACTATCGATTGATAGATGCAGTGAACGCCATGGAGGCCGCCGGTCTTCTTTCTGAAAGCACCAGACGCAGTCTGATTGGCGTTTCACACAAGGGGTCTGGCGTAAATGAGGAACACCCCGCATTAGGTATTGGAGCAAATGTTCTGTTCGATTTATCGACAATGCTGACCATTTGCCAGGTAGGTGGGCTTTCAGCGGTCACAAGATCACTAAAGTGCTGCTTGCCTGCCGCTGCGGAGGACCTTATCGATCAAGAGCTTTCGGCATATACGGAGCAGGATGATCTCTTACGCCGACATTCACAGCTTTGGGATTTTGTCCGCGCAAATGAGCGAATCCAGCAGGTCGGGTTGGAGTTTCCGCCCGACACGGAGGATCGATCTGATGATGCTACGGTCCCGATAGCCTCCAGCTTACTGGCGGAGGAAGAGGATCTTCCATTGTATGCGGACGACCGCGTTTTGCAGTCAGTTTCGTTGAATGCACATTCAAGCAGGGCGACGCGGGCATTCGGCACAGATGCGCTCTTGTTTGAGCTCTTTTCGAGAGAGCGAATAGGCATCGACAAGTATTTTCAGTCAGTAATGAGACTACTTGAATGGCGTTATCGATTTCTTGTTCCTACACCCGGATTTCTCGTCGAGGCGGCCTTTAGGTTTCTTACCCATCCCCCGGGTGATGATCTTATGCGCGTGGCGCAATACTTCCACGAATGTATGGCTGATCCCGGAGTGTTAATTGGGTTCGAACCAACAGACCCCCCAATTTCTATTGCCGCGCGGCTATTTCTTTCGCTAACAGCAGTCGTGATTGAGTTCCTAATCGATGTCTGGACGGACAGCAGATTCTCTGAAGAGTCTGCGAGGACCCTGACACGGTGGGCATTAACTGAAATGCTACCATCGCCACCAAGGAAGATGCGAATTCAGGGAAGTTCGATTGCTTCACTATCAAAGCGGCTAGTTGTAAGTCGCGCGCTGATTAGGGGATGCACAAAGAGAGACGTCGAGCGCGCCAGCACGGGAATAGCGGCGATCGCCGAGGGTATGGAGATTCCGGAAGATGAGTTTTGGCGGATAGCATCGGAGGTCATCGGTGGCCGATACTGAAGAAAAATCGCGCACAGACGACATGCTAGCTTTTAGAAAGATGATGCTGCGCGTGGCGGCATGGAACACTAAGGCGCTAGACGGCCGCACAGTTGCCGCGTTGCATGAAAGCGGGCTTTTGCAGAAGGCACAAGAGGCTACTCTTCCTTCTGACACGGCAGACATATTAAAGAATCCCGACCATCCAAAGCGCGTGCCAGCTCCGCCCGGTCCGATGATATTTGTTGAAAGAGATGGATTCAAACGAGATGTCATTGATTCAGCGGATAAGATTCTGTCAGCTGACCGTAACATCCGTATTGCAGCCATTGTGCATCTACGTCGGATGAACGAAATTGGCAATGTGCTCGGCCTCAAGGTCGAGAAGATTCTAAACGAGTCTCAAGAGAAGCTTAGCAGTGAAATTGGCTCCGTCTGGCGGCCCGCGGCGATATCACTTTATGACGCACTGGAATCCGATATGCTGCTCGCCATCGCGGGACTAAGGCAGAGCATAGCTGTTCTTTTTGATGATGGATTAAACCGGTATCTCCCTAAGATCATCCGACCGTCAGTTGATACTGTACAGATGATGGAGATTCACTTTGTAAATCCATATCGGCAAAAGGACGAGATAAAGGCCAAAGTTGAACAGTTGTCGAAGCTTGAACGACCATTCATTGATTGCGTCGAAGAGTATTTCCAGATTCTAGGACACATACCCTTAACGGGCCGCGTATCACTCGGCGGTTTCGTTTTCAATATCGCAGCGCGCTTCCCTGGGCTAGATATTTGGGAATGTCTCTGGAGGTGGGCAGAAAAAAAAGCGACACCGCTTGCTCGATACCATGTATGTCAAACATTTTGTCGGAACCCGAGATATATCCCGTCAGGACAAGCTCAACGACTCTGGTCTGAAATCAAGTCGATTTTGAATTGGGAGGTGATCGACGGCCAAAATAATGACCAATCTGAGTTCTGGAGATTAAGGTGCGATTTGGCCCGATATTTTGTGCACTATATAGAGTATTTGATTCCAGGGCAGGAAGGGGATCAATCTGCTACTGCAGCGTGGTGGCTGAGTGAGCGAATTGCAGCCAGTGTCGGGACCAACCTAGATTTTGCACGGTCACTTCGCACAAGAACGATTGAAAGGGAGGATGAGCTATCAAGTTTTGTCTGGCACCTTGTCCATCCATCTGGTCGGTTATCTAGGTTTCGGATGGGATCCACGCTGATTCGATCGATTTGGTCGCTTAGTCTGCAATGCCAATTAGCGCCGCTTATGAAACTGGAACCTCCAGTCAGTTGCCCTTCGGCAATTCGTCAGGCGATAAGTGGCAGTCTTCTGAGCGTGTTTCCTTGGCGAGAGGTTCTGCAAGAGGAAAGATTTTTTGCGTTCGACGAATCGTTGTCTGAAACGGTTGATGCTTGGGCGGAGCATGTCGAAAACAAAGACGAGACGGCACCGTTGAGCGCGCTAAAGGATGTGCGGGAGAAGATTCGAAACCTTGATGATCTACTGGAACAGGTTTCACGTTCAGCGGGGGCATCAGAGGGCGAGGAATTCCTTGTGGCTGGCGCCTTTAGAGCTTGGACATATTCTCATGATGGGGATTTTCAAAACGCTGGAGAGCGGATCCTGAATAAGGAGTGGCACGAGCCGGTCTTCAAGCGGAGCCGACTTCCAGCATTAAGCATCATATTTGAAGGGCTGAATGAACTGCGAAACAGGTCGTATGAAAAATTGGACGCCCAGCTACCGCAGATATTTGCTTATCAAGCTGAAGCAATCAAAGACGATTCTGAGCGACAAAGATTAATGTTTGCCTTTTGTGTTATGTGCTCAGTGTCATCCGCGACAACAAGTGCGATTTATCGTTTACTAAGGCCAGAGACACGTCATGATTTCAGAGACTTGGCGCATGAATGGCGGCTAAGATTGTTATCGGTACAGCAGGGTGTTCCGTCGTGGGTGGCCGCGCGGCTTCGTCCTGTCATTTTGGCACTTCACATTTAGGCCGCGAACATGATTTGCCGCAAACCTCAAACCGAGACGGCTTTCATGTTGCGAATCTTACTCTGCAATGCGTTCAACCATAGAACGAAGCTTGCTCCTGGCCCTGTAGTCAAATGGTTTCAATTCTTACCTTGACATCCATCGCCGCAGCTTTCGCTCAGTCGTCGATCGCGACAATGAATATTTCTGTCTACAACGATCCAAGATGTGCTTTCCACAACCATAGTGATCTAGAAGTCGTGAAAGCGTTTGGGTAATGAACGGATCGCCACTTTCCATTGTTCTAACACACGTTTCGAAATTTCGCAGACCAGCCAAAAAGGCGGCATTGTAACCGCCACCAATTTCCCGCGCGAGTACTCGTGCGTCACCTTCGCTCACACGAAAGCAGATGATCGTGCCGACGTTGCCAAGTACAGCATCGCGAATTGCTCGGGGAATCTGCGCCAGATACTGATGACTCAAGGTTAGGCAGAGTCGGTATTTGCGTGCCTCAGAAAGAATTGAGGCAAACGAGTCTGTGCAGAAGCTCGCGAACTCATCGACATAAAGTTGGAAATCGTCGCGCTTTTGCTCAGTTATGTCGGCTCGTGACAGCGCTGCAAGTTGGAACTGCGTGACAAGTAATGACCCGAGCAGATTCGCTTTGTCCTCGCCGATCCTGCCTTTCGACAAGTTCGCAATGAAAATGCGCTGATGATCCATCATAAAACGAAAGTTGATCCGGCTCTTGACCTGACCCAGGATGTTGCGGATTGATGGCGCCATCAGAAGCTGTCCGACTTTGTTCTGGACTGGTGCAATCACTTCTGAAAGAAACCGCTTGTCATACCCAGCAAACTCGCGAGTCCAAAAACTTCTGATCATTGGATCAGTGATCTGCCTCACAACCCACTGCCGATATCGTTCGTCGGCAAGCATCCGCTGCACACCGAGCAGCGTTACATTCTGGCATTCGCACAGAGCTGCAACGCACGCATAGAGCAAATACTCGAGCCGCGGGCCCCAGGAATCACGCCACACGCTTTTGAAAACACTGACGACGCCAGAAGCAACCAATGGTCGCTGGTCTGGCGAAACGTGAGCCAGCAGATTGAAGCCGATCGGGAATTCGCGATCGGCGGGATTGAAGTAGACCGTGTGGTCAATCCGCCAGGGCGGAATGTGATCGAGCAAGTCTTCAGCCAAGTCACCATGTGGATCAAGAACTGCTACGCCACGACCGGCGGCGATGTCCTGGATGATCATGTTGCGCAGCAGGGAAGTCTTGCCGGTGCCGGTCTTTCCGATGATGTATGCGTGGTGGCGACGGTCGGCAGGGGAAAGACCGAAGGGCTGTTCCTGACCCCAGAGCTGCCGCATGCCAATGAACACATTGTCCTGGTCGTAGTTCATGTTGCCGACCAAGCCACCACTCCAAATGCGAACCATGCCGGTTCCGGAACCTGGCATAAGAATCGTGTATCGGCCTTGCCGGCCATGAATTCGGCAAAGCGGCTACAAGACCGCCGACATTGCGTTCTGGTTGACGAGCCGGCGGGGTAATGGGGGCTTGCGCGGAAACCTGATGTGCAGTCACTCAGCCACCCACGCAGAAAGGGATTTCCGTGCAGTCGGACACTCAACAATATAGAATATCAAAAATTGAAGAAACAGAGAAACGGTTGCTGCTCTGAATCATCTTGGAAACTGTGGAAAACTTTCCACAGCACGCCTCTCATTAAGAGAGGCGTGTATGTTATACTGATTAAATACAATCAAAACTATTCTGGGAGGTGGGAGGAGCGAGCGAGGCTTGGCGAGCGAGCGAACCCGTCACCGACGACCGTGAGGGAGGCGGAATCCGTAAGGAGTCGGGGGAGTCATCGAGCCTTAAAACTAGCGCAAAGCGTTGAGATTGCTAGCTCAATTGACAATTCCACCCATCCCCGGGTGGGGAGGGGTACGGGGAGGGCCTGAGTTGAGGTTCGAGTCCTGTAGACTGCACAGCATGCGAGAGCGAAAACTATTCAACAAAGCCATTGTCTTTGATCAACTGACGCAACGCAACGAGTAGAGCTTCACGGCTCGAACGTGGTAACATCTCCTCCGCTTCGTTGTGATTATGGTCGGATTCACCAACTGACTCCGCGCCGTCGTGCGACGGCGCGGAGGTGGGGTGGGCAAAACGTCCTGAATCTACAGCCAACAATTCTCAATTCAAATTTATACGAATACAAATATCATCACACCTACGGCCATTCAGAGATTCCTTTGTCGACCCGTTTCGCCAGAGCGCGATTATGAATACCAACATCATCAGACTTCTGCAGATTCTCCACAACTTTTTGAGCGAGCTCTTCATGCCGACTAACTTCATGCTGAAAAGCTGTCCCGAATAAAGCAGCTTCCACTATCGATGTACTGAAGGTGCTTCCAGGGATCAACGATAAAGCAAATACAAGCCTCCCGGGATCGATGTAGGGTGCCATGTATCCAAAGCTCTGCTGAAATTGTTCGCAGACCAGTCGAAGTTGAGTCGAGTATGAAAGGATTATCGCCACTTGATCCGACCCCGCCAAGAAACTGCGGTATGCGCTTAAATATGCTAAGCTCGAGGCGTCATGCCGACACCGGATGACAGCATTTTCCCTAAGGGCTTCCGAACGATAGTTTTTGGATAATCGAACCTCTTCGATCTTTTCCCTAAGCTTCCGGTCTAATGTCGAGTCTGTCTGCAATCTCGGGCCATCTTGAAATCCATAAGTTTCTTTTAGCATTTTCCGGATTTCCAAAGACTCGTCTCCAACCGTCGCAAAAAACTGGTCGATATATTCAGTCACTTTTAAAGGTCCAACACCGTCACCATAAAGTGTGGCGGCGCTTCGTAGAAACACGTTGCTAGTTGGCATTGCCGGCCATTTCCTTGCATGGCGGCGACGATTACAAGTGTGCGACCACTTCTCAATGATTTCCCTCGCCAATTTGGCGTGACGCACAGACTCTTCAATAAATGGATCAATTGCGATCAGCCGGCCACCAGACGACCTCCACCAAGTGACAATTCCTTTTATGGAATTATGGTCCTCTTCACCGTGACCAAATAGGGAAAGGATTACATGGGTGTCCGGGATGACATGCCACGATTTTAGCCGCACTTCCATGCGCCTGAGCGCATCCGGGTGCAAGCCAAGCGAACAAGCGCTGACATAGCAGAGGCAAAGGTGACCAAGCCATTGCCTCGCACCACTCGCATTATCAAGCAGCGCATAAGGCAATCGTTCACCGAGTTCGAGCTTTTGATCACCCGATAGCGAAAGATCCAGATTATCTAAACGGCGAACAATTCTTTGGAGCCCTTCAAGCACGTTCGGAGGTGAATCGCGCGGGAGCCGGCTTGCATCTTTATCACCGATCAATGCGATTAGCTCGACGACTTGCGTTCCATAGTGCTGAAATAGCTCTATTAGTCCCTTTTTAATTGCTTGCCAAATCTTGTTGTAGTCAGATCTCTCAATCTTCCCGACCTCTCGTGTCAGCGACCGCCGAATCGCTTCATATCCATCGAGATATTTTGAAACGGCTACCTGTCCGACACTGAGGAGTTTCTCCACTCCGTTGGTCGACAGGCGAAACCGTTTGCCATCGATCGAAAGAATTAGCTTTTCATCAGCTAAATGGATCAAAGTCTCTTCAAGATATTGTGGCTCGATCGGGCGATTCAATCCTACCAGAGCTGCTACACCTTGAAGAATTCCAGCTCGGTCAGCGATATCGGTTTGCTGGATCACCTGCAGCACCAAGCCGCGGAGAATTGATTTGCGCAGTGCTATGCCATTTTCATCAAATTGCGTTGCAAGCAACACTCGATAGCCGAGCCGGTCTGAGTCATACGACGAGCGATCAGGACGTTCAAGAAGGCGTTTTGCGTCCGCTAGAGCATGTTCATAATTCTTTTCGAACGCATCGGGGTTACGGTCTATCTGCTCCAGTAACTGGTCAATTCCATTGACCACAAAATCGACCTTTGGACAGATTCTGCGAACCGCTCGCTCGATTTTATCCCGCATCACCTCGGTTTTGAGATTGGAAAAGCAAAAATGGATTTTCGCTGGCTGGCGAACACTCTTTAGTAGCTTTCTCAAATCGCCTTCGGCTTTGCGAACTAGATCCTTTTCCTGCATCGTTGAAATTATGAACGAACCTCCTCTAACACGCGTTGTGGTCGCTCGACCATCGCGACCGAGATCATAGTTGTGGGACGTGGGAAGATATGTGATGCCTTCGATTTTTGTGTAGTGCAAACAGGCAAATCTCTCCAATTCCCATTCGTCGCCCACTTCTTGGAGAATTTGCCTAATGGTTTCTCGACTGAAGTCTGTCACGACAGAATTATAAGATCAGGCGTTAGCCATCGGTAGGGTTTTAAGCCGCTTTAAAGTGGGGTGGCGCATTTCCGGCGCGCCAGAGACCCCCTTTTCGCTTACCGTAAAGTTGCCGCGATAATTCAATTCGCGATATAATCACAAGATGACCGCGCCAAACTTCTTCATCTATGCTCGCAAATCTACTGACGACGCAGAACGACAAATTCGCAGTATTGAGGATCAGCTTGCGGAAGTTCGCGAACTTGCTGCGAAATTGAATTTGAATGTCGTTGATGTATTGCTCGAAAAGCAGAGCGCAAAACGGCCGGGGCGACCGGTCTTCAATGAAATGCTGGAGCGACTTGAGAAGGGCGAGGCTTCAGGCATTTTGGCATGGCATCCCGATCGACTTGCCCGCAACATGCTCGATGGTGGCAGGATCATTCATCTCGTCGATACCGGCATCATCAAAGAAATGAGATTTCCGACGATCGACTTCCAAGCGACATCGCAAGGCAAGCTCACACTCGCCATGCTCTTTGGCATGTCGAAGTATTACGTCGATGCGCTTTCTGAAAACATCAAACGTGGCCAGCGACAGAAACTCAAGAATGGCATCTGGCCGAAAATGACGCCGATCGGCTATCTCAATGATAAGAAAGCTCGCACGATCATTCTAGATCCTGAGCGCGGTCCGCTTATCAAAAGGGCTTTTGAACTCTTTGCCACTGGTGCATATACGCTTGATTTGCTCACTGCTGCGATGACAGCAGCTGGATTGACGAACGCTACCACGAGAAAACTGAAAGGCAGACCGTTATCGCGAACGCAGCTACACCGCTTGCTGCAGAATCCATTTTATTATGGAACGTTCCGCTATCGCGGCGAGCATTATGAAGGCAAGCATGAGCCGATCATCAGTAAGAAGCTGTTTGACGAAGTCCAAGCGGTTATCAAGCCGCGCAGCCGGCCGACCGGATTCAAATACAAACCCTACATCTATCGCGGCCTGTTCAGGTGTGGCGAGTGCGGCTGTTTTATCACCAGCGAAACACAGAAAGGGCACAATTATCTTCACTGCACAAAGCGAGTGAAAAGGAATTGCTCGCAACCTTACATGCGTGAGGAAAAAGTCACCGAACAGGTCGCATTCGCCTTGAAAGCAGCATCAATTCCCGATGACTGGGCCGATTGGATCGTTAGTCAACTTGAATTAGATCAGAAGAACGACTTGCTTGCCGGTCAAACAGCTGAACAGGCCTTCAAGAATGAGATCCGAGTTATTGAATCGAAACTAGATCGGCTGATGATCGGCTATTTGGATAAGCTCTTTGGTCCAGATGAATACCGCGAAAGCAAAAACCGGCTGCTGGCTGAGAAGCAGGATCTAAGCGAAAAGCTGAATACGCTTACCAATGAATATTCTTCACGGTTCGAACCGGCGATTCGGTTCGTAAATGACGTAAAACAAGCGAAATATGTCGCTGAGCACGGAAATGCGATCGACCAGAGGGATTGCTTCAAGAAGGTCGGTTCGAACCCGTATTTTCTGGACAGGACACTCCGCTATGTTCCACGCAATGCGTGGAAACTCGTTGTAGATTCAGGACGTTTTGCCCACCCCACCTCCGCGCCGTCGCACGACGGCGCGGAGTCAGTTGGTGAATCCGACCATAATCACAACGAAGCGGAGGAGCAGGGATTCGAACCCTGGAGACCCTTGCGGGCCTACCGGTTTTCAAGACCGGCGCATTCGACCACTCTGCCACTCCTCCGGCGAGTGCGTGGCGGATTCTATTCAGATCGCCAAAACGGGTCAAAGAGGGGATTGCGGGAGCGGAAAATACTGTTCAAACAAAGAGCTGGTTGATTACGCCGGTGCGCATCCCACGTCGCTTGCGCCTTGTATGTTCAAAAATACCAATAGACGTTCTACTACCACTCGCCGTGTCCGCGGGGCGAGGAGCGTAGCGACGAGCCATGCGGACACGGCCGCCGGCCCACGACCG
>Ga0134128_10000074_pt1 | contig 139829 bp, 131 predicted proteins | sample KB31754_FD_96462 | JGI IMG/M metagenome (GOLD analysis project Ga0134128, IMG submission 96462) | Terrestrial soil microbial communities with excess Nitrogen fertilizer from Kellogg Biological Station, Michigan, USA - KB3-175-4 | ecosystem: Environmental > Terrestrial > Soil > Unclassified ... | reverse complement strand
CCAAACGCCGTGCTCAGAAAATCGCCCGGGAACTGCGAATTCTCGGTTACACCGTCAATATCAAACCCGCTACGGACGCAGCACTCCCATTGTGACTTTCAACGGAGCGGTAAAAGGTGCCGGAAATTCGAGTGCGTTTGAATGCGGCAAGAAAGCAATTCGAGATTTTTTCTCAGCCCCGTGAGGGAGCGGTAAAAGGTGCGCACCATGTCCCCCGTCCTTCACAGTTCCTGAGACAATAACCCGCATGCGAGCATCCGCACTCTTGCTCCTTTCGCTGGCTGCCGCCCAAGCTCAGCCCGGCGAACTGAGGTGCGACATCCGCCCGATTCAGCCGAAGCTGAACTTCAGCCTCCGCTTTCAGACAGGCTACGTGGTGAAGGTGCCGCTCTCGCAGTTTTCCGGCGCGGGACACAGCTATCGGATGCGCATAACCGTCACGCCGGAAGGCTCCCGACACGCTACCGTTCTTGAAGCTGAATTCAACCTGCCTCCGGTGCCGCGGACCAATATGGACGGCGAGTCGTCGCACAGCTTTCTGGTCGGGGAAGGGAAGTACGGAGCCAGCCTGACCGTGGAGGACGATCTGAACCGCACGTGCGGACGCGACTGGACCTTCGAGGCGAAACACAAAGCCGGCCAGCGCGAAACCAAACTCACCATGCCGCCGGGCGCCGTCGCCGCGCTCGACGACTATCCCGTTCCCGAGCCCGAGCCCGGCGCCGCGTCCACACCGCATCTCACGGTGCTTCTGCATGCCGCGGGCGTTTCCCCGAGATCCACCGGCGTTTCGCCCGAAGACATCGAGGTGTTGCTGGGAGCGCTTTCCTCGTTGATGCATGAAGCGGGTGCTCCGGAGGTCCGCCTGATTGTCTTCAATCTCGATCAGCAGCGCGCGATTTACCAGGCCGGGCGTTTCCGCCTCGCCGATCTTCCGAAAGTCTCGCAGGCAATCTCGGAGCTGCAGCTTGCGACCATCGATTACCACGCTGTCCAGGCGGCCTCTTCCGTGGATCTGCTGACGCAACTCCTCACCATTGAGCTACAGGCTGCGGCTGGCAATCCCGTCGTGATTCTCGGACCGAAAGGGCGTGTGAACGTCCCATATACCAAGCATGCGCTCACGCCATCCCCGCACTCGCGCGTGTACTACGTGCAATATGTCCCGGAGCCGCCGGGCATCTTTCGAATCCGTGGGGTCGACACAGGCTCTCCGGGAGGCATGTCCGCGGACTCGGATCATCCCGGCAGAGGCGTGGGAGTGCAGCCCGTCGCTTCACTCGGGCCGCGACCGTTTTACGATAGGCCCGACCTCATCCAGCAGGCTGTCGAGCAGGCCAAGGGAAAAACGTTCGACGTGACTAGCGCGGAGGATTTCATCCACGCCGTCGAACATATTACACATGCCAAACGTCGACAGGCTCGCCTGAGCGCGTCCGCTCGTCCTTTCTACTAGTGCATAATGGGCCTGACGGCTGCATCCTTGAATCAGTCGCTGAAAGCGAGCGGAACAGTGCGAACTCTTTATCTGGCGCTATTCTTCCTGGCTGCTGATCTTGCGCTCGCTCAAACCACAAGCCCGCCGGAAATCGAAACGCCGGCCGAGGCCGTTCGCGTAGAGGCATCGCTTGCGGCGAATCCGGAGGACATCTCCGCACGAGATCGGCTCCTGCTCTACTACTCGACGCGCAATCCAGTCACGGATGCGGTTCGGGCCGCGCGCAGGCGCCATATTCTCTGGCTGATCGAACATCACCCGGAAAATTGGAGCCACAACACGTGGGTGGAATTGATTCCACCGCCGCCGGATGCTCTCGCCGATCCGGAAGGTGAAGCCGAGGCAACACGACTGTGGCGGAGCCAGGCAGTTCGACCCGGCGCCGCCCCGAGAGCGATCTCGAACGCCGCCTATTTCCTCTATTTCCACGATCGGAGCTTCGCGCTGCAGGTGCTCGAGCAGGCGAGGCAGCGGAACCCTTCCGACGCCGGGTTATCCCGCACCAAAGGACTCGTCGATGCTCTCACCATCACTGGCGCGACGGCGGTCGGCAAGAACGGCGACCCCGTGAGGTTTGACAGCGGGCTCGCCGATTCGCCATCAGCCGCCAATTCGCGCGAGGAATTGAGTGTCACTACCAACCCGGATGTATTGAGCGGCGCCACCGAATCCATCCTCAAGCAGTTCGGGAGTCTTTCCGCGGACCGCCCTGAATTTGCGCGAACTCTTCTGGACTTGGCCGAAGCCTGGATTCAGCGCGTGCTTGCGATGAACCCCGGTGACGCCTCGCTGGGCGACCGGTTTGCAATAGCCTACGTCCAGGCGGCGAATTTCACGACGGACGACGCCCAAAGGGCGCCTCTCTTCGAAAGAGCGGCCGCGCACGCGCGCACTGCGGAATGGCGCGTCTCCGCACTCTTTCAGGTTGTCGAGTTCCACTTCCAGTCCGGCCAGGTGGAACGCGCACGCGAGGAAGCGGATGAGATCCTCCGGAAAGCGCCTGAACTGTATGTCGCGTCTCAGCGGGTATATGCCACCCACATCGCAGATGCCACGCTCGGCCGTATCGCTCTGAGTCAGGGCGACGTGGTTGAAGCGCGCAAGCAATTGACGGCGGCCGGCAAGCTTGCGACCGCGGATCTCGCACGGCTGAATGGTATCCGGTGGACGCTCGCCTCCGAGTTGTTGGCCCGAGGGGAACGCGGGGCTGTTTTGGATTACCTCGCGACGGTGCGCGCCGTGTCGAACAAATCCCAGGTCCAGCTCGATGATTGGGCCAAGTCCATTCGCGCCGGCGAAATCCCCGATTTCACCGGTACAGCCGACCCTGCACCCAGGCTCGTGGGTACACCCGCCCCGGATTTCCGCATCCGCAATCTCGACGGAAAAGAGGTGGCGCTGTCGTCTTACAAGGGCAAGGCGGTGTTGCTCGATTTCTGGGCGACATGGTGCGTCCCCTGCCGCGCCGAGTTGCCGATGTTCCAGAAACTTCACCGCGAGCTCGCGGCGAAACATGCAGCCATTGTGCTGGTGGATGTCGGCGAGAACGCCGGGCCCGTGGCCAAATACGTGCGCGGCGAGAAGTACACCTTCCCGGTTCTGCTCGACGAAGACGAGCAGGTGAAAACGCAGTACCGTCTCGTCGTGTTCCCCAGCCTGGTGGTGATCGACAAGCAAGGCCGCATCAGGAGCGTCATCGGCGGGGCGGTCACGGAAGATCGGGTACGCGCGGCGCTCAAGAGCGCGGAATCGGCAAACTGAATCTTATCGACGTGCACTGAGAGCCGGCGAGCGCGCCGCCATTCGCAACGAGCATTTCACTTCATGGCTTCGAAAGGAATGACGCGGAGCTGGACGGTCTTACTTTCGCGGGCGGCGACCGTGACATCAACGGCGCGGTTTTCGTATTTCTTGCGGAATTCGGCGTCGGGCCAAAGATCGTCGTCCACTTCTTGCCAGGCGAAGAGCTTATAGGTCCCCGGGCGGAGGTGGGTAAAGCGGAAGTTGCCATTGTCGTCGACTGTCTGTTTGGCGGACCGCGTTTTACCGTCGGCGGGGATGAGGACAACGGTCGAGATAGGAAACGGCTTGCCGTCGGTATCCGAAACGGTTCCGGCGATCTGGGCGGCGGTGGTGCTCAGGAGGATCTCAAGCGGGCCGGAGGCGGAAATATCGAAGCGATCCCAGGAGATTTCCTGGTCGCGAAACTTGAGTTCGCGAACGTAACAGCCATCCGGAAGACTATTGATCGCGCTAATGGACCAACTGCCGGGATATAACCGGGAAAACGTGAACTTCCCCGCGGAGTCGGAAACTGCTCCCGCGGAAGCGGGGCCTTGGATTCCCACGCCAATGCCCTTCAACGAGACCTGACCGCCGCTTTCCGCCACAGTGAAACGGCCGGCCACCTCGGGCGCCGGGCTCATTGGGATTTCAACGCCAACGATGTCCCCCGCTACCGAAACGGTTCCGCGCCCATAAGCCGAAGCGCCTGACACGCTTGCTTGAATCGTGTATTGGCCAGGGCGCACTGAGGCGTCGAACGCGTAGTCGGGGGGACGCGCCCCAGCATAGGAAATCATGCCCGCCGAGGGGCCGCCGGCCGGAACGAAAACTATTTGCACGAAAGTGTCCGAATCGGACGGCATACCGGTGACCTTGCCGCGGACGTGATACAGCGGCGATGCCGGGAGGACGACTTTGAGGAGATGAATATCGATTCCGCGGATGTCTGCGCCGATGCCGAGGTCGATGGGCTGAGCAGTTTGCTCGTCAGGTGACGAGGGGTAGTACGTGGGGACGTAGTAGATGGATGACCGGGAGCGGAAAATCGCTGTCGTCGTAGCGGTTTTCGGGCATGCTGCGGCCCTTCTGCGTTCGCAGGATGTACCGGCCGGGCGCGAGGTAGGGGATGCGGTATTCGCCGTTTTCGTTTGTCGTGCCTACGGTGTTGGCTACCTCCCAATGCTTCAGCCCGCCGCGGTAACTCTGCTTGAAGATCAAGACCGTTATGTTCGGCGAAGAATCGCCGTCCCCGTCGAAGACGCGGCCCGAAATGACGGACTGCTGGGGCAAACGGATCTCCGCGCCGGCAATGCGGTCGCTGGCGCTGATCGGAAAGTTGCGCGCCGCCGCATGATCCTGAAAGCCGGGGCGGCTCGCCGAAAGGCGGTAGGTCCCGGCAGGCAGGCTGGAGAATTCGAATTTCCCTTCGGCGTCGGTATCGGCGGTGAGTTGGATCTGGTAGTTTTGTGTGCCCTGGGCGGTGAGAGTGACGCTTGCCTTCTTGATGGGCATGCCTGCCATGGTCCGCACCCGCCCTTCGATGGAGCCGGCGCCCGGCTTTGGCTGCTGCGACACAAGGCAGGTGGCGAGGGCTGCCGCCAGGATGAGGAGACGGGTGCGCACGACTTTCATTATGCAGGAAGATGCCGATGCGCGCGGCTCGCGAACATATTACACGTGCCAAAGATGAGCTGATATACAATGTGGCCCATGCGCGCCGCCCTGCTGTTGTTTGTTGTCGCGGCCGTGCATGCGCAAAGCGTCTTCACTCCGTCTGCCGCCGACCTCGCTGCGCCGGCAAGCGGACTCCGCTGCGACATTGAGCCCATCGCTCCCCGCCTGAATTTCAGTTTTCGTTTCCAGGCCGGGTACACCGTGAGCGTACCGCTTTCGCAGTTCCGCGGACCGGGCCACAGCTACACCATGCTGCTGGCGGTGACTCCGCGGGATTCGCGCCGCACTGTGTACCTGCACGGCAGCCTGGCGCTTCCGGAGGTTCCGAAGGCCGGAGGCGGCGCGCACTCGGCGGGCAGTTTTCTGCTTGGCGAAGGGACATACGGCGCCGTGCTGACGGTGCGCGACGATTCCGGCCGCGGCTGCCGCCGCGAGTGGCCCATCGAGGCGCATCTCAAGGCGGGCGAGCGAGCCGCGAAGGTGCCGATGCCGCCCGGCACGGTGGCCGACATTTCGGAATCGGGAATCGCGGGATCGGAGGACGAGGCCGACGATGGTCCGCGGCTGACCATCCTGCTGCATGCCGCCCCCGTGCGGCCGCGCGCCGCGGAGATTCCTCCCGGGAACGTGGAACTGCTGCTCGGCGCAGTTTCCAGTCTGATGCACCAGGCGCGCGTCAGCAGCGCGAAGCTGATAGCGTTCAATCTGGATCAGCAGCGGGAAATCTACCGCGATGAGAATTTCCGCCTCCGCGACCTGGGCAAGCTCTCTCAATCCATCTATGGCCTGCAACTGGCGCTTATCGACTACAAAGCCATCCAAAACTCGACACCCGCGGACCTGATCTCGTCGCTCGTGGATGGCGAAACGGCATCCGCCAACCCGTCCAGCGTCGTCGTTTTCCTGGGACCGCGCGGACGCACGAACGCCACACTGCGGAAGGATGCGCTCGATCCGCCGCTACGTCATCCGCCGAATTTCTTCTATCTGGAATACGAACCATGGCGGCGCATGGCGCCTCCGCCGGTTTCGGATCGCATGCCCGGTCCCAGCGCGCGCGGCGGCGGATCGGGCGGCAGGGGCGCGGGATCGGGCGACCCGGCCGGCGGCGTATCGGGTGGTCGCAGCAGTGGATCCGGCGATCCGAGCGGGGGATCGGGTGGCCGCGGCGGGGGATCGGGCGGCCGCTCTCGCGATCTGCCCGCCTTCGAACGGACTGGGTTCGAGGATCGGCCGGACCTCTTGCAGCAGGCCGTGAAGGCGCTCAAAGGCAAGACATTCGAGATCCATGACGCCGGTCAATTCGCCAGAGCCATCGAGCAAATCCGAGCACTGGCGGCGAAGCCTTAGCTTGCTGAGCCTTCAGCTCGCTACGATTGTGCGGCCCGCCGCAGACGATCCAGCACGCCGCTCCATTCGGGAGCGTCCGGCGGCCGTTCCACTGCGATCCATTCCCACCCTTCGGCGTCCAGCCGGTGCAGCGTTTCGTACAACGAAGCCGCATAGGCGAGCGGATCGGCCGGCATTTCGATCCCGATGCGCAGTCGCGCGCCGCGACCCTCCGGTACCGCATCGCCCTCGCCGATCAACAAGAGCAGAGTCGCCGGACGGTAATGCCGGGCGTGCATCCCTGGAGCGGCGTGCGCGCCTGCGCCCGCTTCGACCGCCACGGTTACTTGTCCGATGAGCGCCTCGATTTCCGGCAGCGGTATGACACCCGGCCGCAGCAGGGTAGCCGCGCCCGCCAGCGAAAGCACGGTGGATTCGATGCCGATACGCGCCGGTCCGCCATCCAGGACGCAGTCTGCCAATTCCTCGCGAACATGCGCCGCCGCGGTGGGCGAGAGCTCCGTGAATCGATTCGCGCTCGGAGCGGCGATGGGCACACCCGCCGCGCGGATCAGGTCCAGCGCCACGGGATGCGCGGGCATCCGCAAACCGGCCGTCGGCAGGCCCGCGGTCACAATATCCGGAATGCAAGCGCGCTTGGGAAGTACGAGCGTCAGCGGACCCGGCCAGTAGCGCCGCGCCAGCGCCTCGGCAGCGTCCGGCCATTCCGCCGCGAATTCGCGCGCCATCTCGATAGACGCCACGTGCACGATCAGCGGACTCGTTCTCGGCCGCTTCTTCGCTTCAAAGATGCGCGACACTGCCCCGGCATCCAGCGCATTCGCGCCTAATCCGTAAACCGTTTCCGTGGGAAACGCCACCAGCTTTCCGGCGCGAATGAATTCCGCGGCCCGCGCGATGTTCTCGCTTGTGGGAGTGAGCGTCACTCCGGCAGATCGTCCTTGCCGTCCGTGCCCGCCGTTTTGCCGGTTTTGCGCCACACCAGGAAGGCGTGGATCAGGGGATCCAGATCGCCCTCCAGCACACGATCGACATCGCCCATCGCGAGCTTGCTGCGCAGGTCCTTCACCAGGCGGTAGGGGGCAAGCACATAGTTGCGGATCTGGCTGCCGAAGTTGATGTCGAGCTTGCTATCTTCCGTCTTGCGAGTCTCTGCGCGCTTCTTTTCCAGCTCAAACTCATACATCCGCGCGCGCAACTGCTTGATCGCGCTGTCGCGGTTCTTGTGCTGGCTGCGCTCGTTCTGGCACTGCACCACGATTCCCGTGGGGAAGTGCGTGATGCGCACCGCCGAATCCGTCATGTTGACGTGCTGGCCGCCCGCGCCGGATGCGCGAAAGGTATCGATGCGCAAATCTTCCGTCTTGATCTCGATCTTGATCTCATCGTCGATCTGCGGATAGACGAACACAGAGGCAAAGCTCGTGTGCCGCCGCGCGTTGGCGTCGAACGGCGAAATGCGCACCAGCCGGTGCACGCCGATCTCGCTTTGCAGCAGGCCGTACGCGTTCTCGCCGTTGACTTCGAAGGTGACGCTCTTGATGCCCGCGCCCTCTCCTTCCAGCCGGTCTGTGATGACCGTCGGGAAGCCCTGCCGCTCCGCCCATCGCAAGTACATGCGCAGCAGCATTTCGGCCCAGTCCTGGCTTTCGGTGCCGCCCGCGCCCGGATGAATGGTGACGATCGCGCTGCGGGCAGCGTTCTCGCCGCTCAACAGCATCGCCGTCTCCAGCCTCTCCAGCAGTTCGCTGTAGGGCTTGAGATCGCGCTCGATATCGCCGGCGACGTTCTCGCCTTCGCGTGCGAGTTCGAACAGCGTATCCAGATCGTCGGTGAGGCTGCGTATGCGCTCGTCATGGGAGATCTGCTCCTCCAGACGTTTGCGATCCTGCATCACCTTCTGGCTTTTTTCAGGCTGGTTCCAGAAATCCGGCGCGGAAATCTGTTCTTCCGTTTTGGCTAACTGCTGCTTTTGCCTGGGCGCGTCAAAGATACCTCCGCACGGCAATAGCCTGTTCGCGGAGGGGCTCGTACTGGCGCTGCAATTCTTCGACTGTCATGGGATTACTCTAATTCTAACAAAAACCCGCGTTTTCCCACGTTCCGCGCGCGCGTGTTTCCCAACTGCGCCTCCACGCCCGCGGCTTCGTGAATGTGCCCGCAGAAGAAATATTCCGGCTGAACCCGGTCGATAAAATCGCGGACCGCCGTGGATCCGCCATGCAGCCCGGCGCGGATTTCGTCGAGCGGAGTGCCGTACGGCGGCGCATGGCAGATCAGCACGAGTGGCTGCAATCCGGCGAATGCCGAAAGCCGCGATGCCATCTCCGCTTCACTATATTCGCCCGGAGTATCGAACGGAGTCGGGCTCGAATAGCCCAGTCCCGCGACGTTCCACTTGCCGATTCTGAGTGTCTGCCCGTGAAAATCGTGCAGCCCGTATCGCGAGCACATATCCGCGATGTCCTGTGTGGTTTCGTGGTTTCCCGGCAGCACGTAAACACGGCCCGCGCGTGCCGCCAGGATCTTGCCGCAAGCGTCCAGTCCTTTCCGGTACGAACCCTGGTCGCCGGCGGCGATGTAATAATCCGCCTCCACGCCGAGCAGGCGTTCGAGCGTCTTCCAATCATTGTGGATATCGGAAAAGATCTGCAGCTTCACGGCACCATGCTACCGCCGTCGCCGGTACCATTAGGATGAGACCCGCGAATGGCCGAATACGATAACGAACTCTCCAAGCTGGTCGCCGAGCTGAATCGCGCGGCGCCGAGCCAGCAGAAGCCCGGTGCGCCGGCGTTCGCCACGAGCGCGTCGCTGGCCAGTCTCGACGAGCTCCTTGGCCGCGCCGCTTCCCGCAATGCGTCGGACGTGCTGCTGGTCGCCGGAGCGCCGCCTGTGTTTCGCGTGAACGGCGCGCTCACGCAGGCCGGCGGCACGCCGCTCGAAGGCGAGGATGTGCGCAGCCTCGTGCTTCCGCTGCTGGAGCCGCCGCAGCTTGAAGAGCTGCAGAAGCGCAAGACCGTTGATTTCAGTTTCTACCGCGAGAACATCGGCCGGTTCCGCATCAACATTCTTCATCAGCGCGGCACGCTCGCAGCCAGCATACGGCTTCTGCCCTCAAAAATTCCTTCGCTCGAATCCCTGCATCTGCCGCTTTCGCTCGGCAAACTCGCCGACCGCCGCCAGGGCCTGGTGCTTGTCACCGGACCAACCGGCTGCGGGAAAAGCTCCACGCTCGCCGCGCTCATCGATATTGTGAACGCACGCCGCGCCGCCCATGTCGTGACCATCGAAGACCCGGTCGAGTATCAGCACGTCAACCGGACGTCCATTATTGAGCAGATCGAAGTCGGCCGCGACACTCCCGATTTCGCGGTGACGCTGCGCAGCATCATGCGGCAGACTCCGGATGTGATTCTGGTCGGCGAGATGCGCGATGCCGAGACCATGGCCACCGTGCTGACGGCCGCTGAAACCGGGCACCTGGTGCTCTCGACACTGCACACCAACGATGCCATTCAGGCGGTCGCGCGACTGCTGGATTCCTTCCCGACGAGCAATCAGCAGCAGATCCGGCAGCAGCTATCGCTGGCCTTGGCTGCGGTTGTCGCCCAACAGCTCGTGCCCGGCCTGGACGGGACTATGCGCTGGCCCGCCGCCGAAATCATGATTGCCACCGATGCCGTGCGCGCACTCATCCGCAAAGGCGACGATCATCAGTTGCGGTCGCAGATTTCGGTCGGTAAGAGCGAAGGCATGAGCACCATGGAGCAGTCGCTCGCCGATCTGGTGCGCATGAATCGCATCTCTGGCGATACCGCCTTCGCGCACGGCTTCCGCACGGACGATCTGCAGCGATATCTCGGCTAGTATGTACCGGCCTCCCGGCCGGTACAAGGCGAGGTGCGCTCGCCCAGCCGCGCCCGTCAGCTACTTCTTGACTGCCGTTCCGCCTACGTACATTTTGTATGGCTGGCCCGGCGCGGCCACTTCGAACTTCGTATCGAGCCGCTTGCCTTTCACCGTATGCGTGAGGCGGTACCGCGGCCCCGCGCCGGCTTCGGATTCCAGCACCACGATGTCCACGGCCGGCACCGTCACGTTGTAATGGATCGTGTGATTCTCGTTATCGAAATAAATGGCGCGAAGCTCGGAACCTTCCGCGTAGAAGACCATCAGGTCGTCATGCGGCGGTGCCGCCGCTTTCCCGCCGGTGTACGACACGTGATTGCGGCGTACCATCGTAGTGCCGTTCGTCTCAAAGGCGAAGCTGCAAGTCCCGTCCGGTTTGCCGAGCTCGGTGGCCTGGTCCTCGGCTGTGTACGTGCCGGTGAGGAACGCAAGCTGCTGCATGGCTCCGTGCGCTTGCGCGAAGGCTGAAGCCGCGGTGAGCAGAAGGGTGCTGAGAAAACGCATACCAGCATCCTAGCGCACTAAAATACGCATCATGCGTCTTCTCCTGGCCCTGACCCTCGCCGCACTGGCTGCCGCCCAACCGCGACCGCGAGCCAATGAACTCGGCCTCAAAATCGGCAACCTGCCGGCGGGCACCCTCGACGCCATTACCGATGTCACAGGCGTAAAAGTGGGCCACACCACCCTGAACAAGGGCGACAACATCCGCACCGGAGTCACCATCGTGCTGCCGCATTCAGGCAATCTGTTCCTGGAGAAAGTGCCCGGCGCGGTCTTCGTCGGCAACGGCTTCGGCAAGCTCGCCGGGTCCACGCAGGTGGATGAGCTCGGCGAAATTGAAACTCCCATTGCGCTCACGTCGACGCTCAACGTTCCCCGAGTTGCCGACGCGCTGCTCGACTACATGCTCGCGCTGCCCGGCAATGAACAGGTCCGCTCCATCAATCCGCTCGTCGCCGAAACCAACGACGGTTTCCTCAACGACATCAGAGGCCGCTATGTGGGGAGCTCCGACGTCCTTGCCGCCATCCGGGAAGCGCACGGCGGCCCGGTGGAAGAAGGCGCCGTGGGAGCGGGCACGGGCACGGTGGCCTTCGGCTGGAAGGGCGGCATCGGCACCGCGTCGCGCAAAGCCGGCGCGTACACCGTGGGTGTGCTGGTGCAATCGAATTTCGGAGGCATGCTCGTCATGAACGGAGCGCCTGTAGGCCGCGAGCTGCGGCGCTCCGGACCCAACAATGGCAACGGGTCCATCATCATGGTGGTCGCCACCGACGCCCCCGTGGATTCCCGCCTGCTGCGCCGCATGGCTGCCCGCACGATGTTCGGCCTGGCGCGAACCGGCTCTTCCGCCGCGAACGGAAGCGGCGATTACGGCATCGCCTTCACCACCAATCGCGCACCCGCGAAAATCCTGTCGAATGAAGAAGCCTCCCCGCTGTTTCTCGCTGTAATCGAAGCCACTGAAGAGGCCATTTACAACTCGCTGCTGAAAGCTACCACCACGACCGGAAGCGGCCATACCGTCGAAGCCCTCCCGATTGATCGCGTCCGCGAAATCCTCCGAAAGTACAACGCCATCCCGTAAATCGGGCCGCCCCAAATTTTGCTTGACTGTACTAGATAACTAGTACACTATTAGAGCAGATGACAACCGCCTTTCAGTTCAGGCTCGATCCGGCGACCGGAGTTCCGGTGTACCGCCAGATGATCGACCAGATCCTGGTAGGCATCGCGACCGGCTCCCTCCCCCCTGGCCATCAGCTCCCCACGGTACGCCAGGTTGCGGTGGACCTGGCCATAAACCCGAATACCGTCATGCGAGCCTACCGGGAGCTCGAAATCCGCGGGGTAATCGAGACCCAGCAGGGCACCGGCACCTTCATTGCGCGGCAAAAATCCAAGCGCCAGGATGCCGAACGCGAGCGCCGCCTCGCGCAGCTTGCGGAAGATTTTATCGCGCGGGGCGCGGCCTCCGGCTTCACCTTGCCGGAGCTCTTAGACGAGCTCGAGACGCACCGGGCCGAGACCCAGAAGAACAGGAGATGACGCCATGAAATCGAACCAGATCGACTTGCGACTGAGCGGAGTGGGAGTAGCCCTCGCGGTGCTCTGCTTCGGGGCCGGAGCGGCGTGTACCGCACTCACCGGCCGGCCGGGCTGCCTGGTTGCCGGACTGCTCCTCGCGCTGTACGTCCTGTTCTCGATCCGCGTCGCCGACCAGTGGGAGAAGGTCGCCGTACTGCGCTTCGGCCGCTACATAGGCCTCCGCGGCCCTGGCCTCTTCACCATTATCCCGATCGTCGATAGCGTGAGCCGCTATGTCGATCAGCGCGTCCGCGTGGTCAGCGTCTCCGCCGAATCCACGCTGACGAAGGACACTGTTCCGGTGAACGTGGACGCCATCGTCTTCTGGTTGATCTGGAACGCCGAAAAATCCATTCTCGAAGTGCAGGACTTCGACCAGGCCATCTCCCTCAGCGCCCAGACCGCGCTCCGCGAGTCCATCGGCCGCCACGATCTGCACCAGATGGTCGCCGAGCGCGAGATGCTGGGCCGCGAACTCCAGCGCATCCTCGACGAGAAAACCACTCCCTGGGGCATCACCGTACAATCAGTCGAAATTCGCGACGTGCAGATCCCCTCCGCGCTGCAGGACGCCATGTCGCGCCAAGCGCAGGCGGAGCGCGAACGCCAGGCCCGCATCATCCTCGGGCAGGCCGAAACCGAAATCTCGCAGAAGTTCCATGACGCCGCGCTGGTGTACCAGGACAACCCCGTCGCCCTGCACCTCCGCGCCATGAACATGCTCTACGAAGCCATCAAGGAACGCGGCTCTATGGTGATCGTGCCCTCGTCGGCGGTTGAAACCATGGGCCTCGGAGGCATGCTCGGGACGGCGTCCATGGGCGGCGCCAAGCAGCAATAGAAAGGACACTCCATGAAACCGAAACTACACGTGTGTCTACTGGCAGGCGCGCTCACGCTCTGCCTCGCGAAGGCGGCCGCATCCCCGGTCACCGGAATGTGGATCGGCGAAAAAGACGGAGTCAAAGCCGTCACGCTCGCCATCACGGAATCCGCCAACGCGCTGAAAGTCAACGCGACATTCTACATAGTGAAAGACGAAGGCTCCGGAAGACACACTGGATCCCCCGGCGAAATGGAAACAGCCGCCGCGAACTGGAATGGCAAACGCCTCGCATTCGCGATCACCAACACCAACGGCGAAACAGTGCCGTTCGAAATGACCGTCGAACAAAACGGAAAAGCGCAAGTCAAGCGGCTCGCAGCAAACGGCCACCCCGAACTCACCATCACTCTCAAGCGGCACTAGAAACGTTATGTGTTCATTCGTGTGAATTCGTGGCACTAAGTGTGCAACGAGCTTTCCCGCGATACCATTGATTATGCGTCTGCTCTCTTTAGCGCTTACCCTGATAACGGCTGCCGGCGCCCTGGCCGCCGCCGAGAAGAACAAAACTGCCGAGAGGCTCGACGATGCCGCCGCCCTCTTCACCGAAATAATGGCCGCGCCCGATAAATCCATCCCGCAGGAATTTCTCGACCGCGCTTCCTGCATCGTCCTCGTTCCGGGCCTGAAAAAAGGAGCCTTCGTGGTCGGCGCCAAGTACGGCCGGGGATTCTCCGTCTGCCGCCACGCCAATGGCCAGGGATGGGGGCCGCCCGCCGCTATCCGCATCGAAGGCGGCAGCTTCGGCTTCCAGATCGGCGTCTCCTCCAGCGACGTGGTCCTGCTGGTGATGAATGAGCGCGGCATGAAGCGGCTGACCGAAGACAAGTTCACCCTCGGCGCGGACGCCACCGCGGCCGCCGGACCCGTGGGCCGCAATGCCACCGCGCAAACCGACGTGCTGATGACTGCCGAGATTCTTTCCTGGTCACGATCCCGCGGACTCTTCGCCGGCGTATCTCTCGATGGCTCGACGCTGCGCAATGACCTGGATGAGAATTCGGTGCTTTACGGACAGCCGTGGACCGCCAAACAGATTCTCACCAGCGGCGCGCCCATCCCGGCTTCCGCGCGAAAACTCGAATCGGTCCTCAACAAGTACTCGCCGAGAAAATCCAAGTAGTGTAAGGAGGCGCTGCTACTTGTCGCCGCCGCCGTTCATCACCGGCTCCAGCAGCGCCTTCACTTTCGCGTAATTCTGCTCCAGGAAAGCCGCGTTCTCGGGCGACACGGTGTCGGGGTACTCCTTGATCTGCCCCGCCTTCTTCATCTCCACTGCCATGACGTCGCCGATCAGCTGCGCCGTCAGCACCAGAAACTCGCGCGGTTTCACGCCGGCGCTCTTCAAATCCGCCACCGCCGGCGGACAATCGTTGACGATCTTCTCCCCCTTGTCGATCGTCGGAGCGTTTCCCGGAGGGGAATCCTTGAAGCACGCCCGCGCTTTCGCGTCCCCCATCATTGCCTTGAAGCCCGCGACATAGCGCTGAATCGCGTCCATGCTGAGGCGATAATCGCGAATTTCCCGGAGATCGGGATCGTTCTCCGCGGTCTTCTTCGCGCGTTGCGGAGCCGCTGCCAGCAGCGCGACCGCCGCCGCCGCCGCCGTGATGGTCAGAACACGAAATTTCATGCGCCGCAGTGTATCACGCGCGGAGAGTGCGATCTGTAGCATCGCCCACAATTTTCCGATTGCAAGCGCTCACAGGAGGCCTCCGTTCTACCTCGCATACAGGCAGGTTCGCAGACGCCTCAGCAAAAGCCTTGAACCGCAATGTTATCGAACGATATGGCCGACTCGTTCCAAAACTAAACCAGTACATTGCTGGTACGAACGGCTCTGTGATTTGAAGGAAGAATGTTGGAAGATTGTCTTGCGAGCGAAACACAAATGATCATCACTTACCAGAACGGATTAAGCCTCGAGGGCGTCGCCCTCTCCCGCACCGACTCCACCATGCGCGTCGCCTTCCGAGACCAGGAAGACCCCGTCGATTTCAGTCTTCTCAACGGCGCCTGGGTGTCTGAGGATTGCGAGCCCGTGACCATCCAGTTCGTAGCCCGCCGGGCAGCCACCCCGACCACCGAAGAGGAGTGCATCTGCGCTCCCGACCTGGCCGCTCGCCTCATTGCCATGCTCCACACCGACAGCGAAGAGGAATTCGAGGAACCCCGCGCCACGAAAAGCCTCCAGGCGTCGGCGTCCCTCCTGGCGTAAGAGTCCCCGAACGTAAAAGTTCAGGCCGCCGGTAAACGCCGATATACATCCTCCTTACCTTCCGTATCGGCATACATCGGCGGCCACTTAAATCCTCTCTCGTACCCCTTCAGAACCTGCTCGATTCCATCGGAGTTCATCGGCCGCCGCCCGCCTGCTGAAATACGCGTGCTAACCCGCTTCGTGTTATCGGCGTTCATCGGCGTTCATCTGCGTCCCAATAATCGTAAGCCCCAAGACCTGGACCGCCACCCCGGGGACCGACATACGCTCCCCGACCCCCGCAAACGCGCACCCCGCTCCCCACGCAATTCCCTGTGGATTATTACGACAAAAGGGTCTTATAATGTGGCTTATTAGGAAATCCGGAAACACCGGTTTTCCATCCCACTTAGGAGGGGAGCGTTGAGCAGCCCAACCACCACCACCCGGCCCAAAGTTACCATTGACGGTAATGAGGCCGCCGCCTACGTCGCGCATCAGTTAAACGAAGTCATTGCCATATACCCCATCACCCCGTCCTCCAACATGGGCGAATGGGCCGACCAGTGGTCCGCTGAAGGAAAAACCAACATCTGGGGCACCGTGCCGACGGTCATCGAGATGCAAAGCGAAGGGGGCGCCGCCGGGGCCCTCCACGGCGCTCTGCAGGCGGGCTCCCTCTCCACTACCTTCACCGCGTCGCAGGGCCTCCTGCTGATGATCCCCAACATGTTCAAGATCGCCGGGGAACTCACCAGCACCGTCTTCCACATCGCCGCCCGCGCCCTCGCCACGCACGCTCTCTCCATCTTTGGCGACCATTCGGACGTCATGAGCGCCCGCTCCACCGGCTTCGCCATGCTCTCCTCGAACTCCGTTCAAGAGGTCATGGACATGGCGCTCATCGCCACCGCCGCGAGCCTCGAATCGCGCATTCCCTTCGTCCATTTCTTCGATGGTTTCCGCACCTCTCACGAAGTCGCCAAAGTCGAGCAGCTCACCCCGGACGATCTCCGCGCGATGATCGATGAAAACCTCGTCTTCGCCCACCGCCGGCGCGCCCTCACGCCCGATCGCCCTCTCCTCCGCGGCACCGCGCAAAATCCCGACGTCTACTTTCAGGCGCGCGAAGCCTGCAACCCCTACTACCTCGCTGTCCCCACCATCGTGCAGAACACGATGGATAAGTTTGCCAGCCTAGTCGGCCGCCAGTACAATCTCTTCGATTACGTCGGCGCGCCCGATGCCGAGCGGGTCATCGTGATCATGGGCTCCGGCGCGGAAGTGGCGCACGAAGCCGTCGAAAAACTGGTCGCCCGCGGCGAAAAAATCGGCCTGCTGAAAGTTCGCCTCTATCGCCCGTTTGCCATCGAGCAGTTCGTCGCCGCGCTTCCCTCCACGGTGAAATCTCTCGCCGTCCTCGACCGCACCAAGGAACCCGGCGCAACCGGCGAACCGCTCTACTGCGACGTCATCACCTCGCTGGTCGAGATGGACCGCACCAACATCAAGGTGATCGGCGGACGCTACGGTCTCTCTTCCAAAGAATTCACTCCCGCCATGGTCAAGACCATCTACGACGAGCTTTCCAAGCGCGCGCCGAAGAACCACTTCACCATCGGCATCGTGGACGATGTGACCCACACCAGCCTCGCCTATGACCGTAGCTTCTCCACCGAGGAGCCCGGCACCGTGCGCGCTCTCTTTTACGGACTCGGCGCGGACGGCACCGTCGGCGCGAACAAGAACTCCATCAAGATCATCGGGGAAGAGACGGACAACTTCGCCCAGGGCTATTTCGTCTACGACTCCAAGAAGTCCGGCTCCATCACCACGTCACACCTACGCTTTGGCCCCAAGCCCATCCACTCCAGCTACCTCATCACCGAAGCCAATTTCATCGCGTGCCATCAGTTCTCCTTCCTGGAGCGCGTGGACATGCTGAAGGCCGCCGAACCCGGCGCCACCTTCCTGCTCAACAGCGTTTACGGCCCCGGCGAGGTCTGGAACCACATCCCCAGCAACGTCCAGAAGCAGATCATCGAAAAGAAGCTGAAGTTCTACGTCATCGATGGCTACGAAGTCGGCCGGAATACCGGAATGGGCGGCCGCATCAACACCATCATGCAGACCTGCTTCTTCGCAATCAGCGGCGTGCTGCCGCGTGAAGACGCCATCGCCGCCATCAAGTACGCCATCAAGAAAACCTACGGCAAGCGCGGCGAATCCGTCGTGCAGAAGAACTTCGCCGCTGTGGATGCCGCCCTTGACCATCTGCACGAAGTGAAGGTCCCCGCCGCGGTCACGTCCAATTTCACCATCCGTCCGGCCGTCCCGGCCGCCGCGCCCGATTTCGTGCAGCGCGTTACCGCCAAGATGATCCTCGGCGAAGGTGACGATCTCCCGGTCAGCGCCCTGCCGCCCGACGGCACCTTCCCCACCGCCACCGCGCAGTGGGAGAAGCGCAACATCGCCCTGGAAATCCCCGAGTGGGATCAGGACCTCTGCATACAGTGCGGCAAGTGCGTCCTGGTCTGCCCCCACAGCGTAATCCGCGCGAAAGTCTACGACGATAGCTACCTCGCCGGCGCGCCGTCCACATTCAAAGCCGTGCCTGCCCGCTGGAAAGACATGAAGGACCGCAAGTACACCCTTCAGGTCGCGCCCGAGGATTGCACCGGCTGCACCCTCTGCGTGGAAGTCTGCCCGGCCAAGAGCAAGAGTGAAGTGAAGCACCGCGCCATCAACATGGTGCCTCAGCCGCCTCTCCGCGAAGCCGAAGCCGCGAATTGGGACTTCTTCCTGAAGATTCCCGAAACGGAGCGCGGCGCACTCAGCCTCAGCCAGGTGAAAGACGTCCAGCTCCTCCAGCCGCTGTTCGAATTCTCCGGCGCCTGCTCCGGTTGCGGCGAAACCCCGTACGTCAAACTCATGACGCAGCTCTTCGGCGACCGCATGCTCGTCGCGAACGCCACCGGCTGCTCCTCCATCTACGGCGGCAACCTTCCCACTACCCCGTACTGCACCAACGAAGAGGGTCGCGGACCTTCGTGGTCGAACTCGCTGTTCGAAGATAACGCCGAGTTCGGTCTCGGGATGCGGCTCGCCGCCGATAAGCAAGCCGAGTATGCGCGCGAGCTCGTGTACCGCCTCGGTTTCGCCATAGGCGAAGAGCTCGCCGAAGCCCTGGTGACTGCCGACCAGTCCAACGAAGCAGGTATTCTGGCGCAGCGCGAACGCGTCAAACTTCTTCGCGAAAAGCTCGCCGCCCTCAACACGGCCGAATCGCGCGACCTCCTTAGCATCGCCGACGCCCTCGTCAAAAAGACCGTGTGGATCGTCGGCGGCGATGGCTGGGCGTATGACATCGGTTACGGCGGACTCGACCACGTGCTCGCTTCCGGCCGCAACGTCAACGTGCTGGTGCTGGATACGGAGGTCTACTCCAACACCGGTGGACAGGCATCCAAGAGCACTCCGCGCGGCGCGGTCGCCAAATTCGCGGCGGGCGGCAAGCCGGTCGGCAAGAAAGATCTCGCGATGATGGCCGTCAGCTACGGCAGTGTCTATGTGGCACGGATCGCGATGGGCTCCAGCGACACGCACACCGTGAAGGCGTTCCTCGAAGCGGAAGCGTTCGACGGACCCTCGCTCATCATCGCCTACAGCCACTGCATCGCCCACGGCTATGACATGGCGCACGGCATGGATCAGCAGAAGGCCGCCGTGAATTCCGGCTACTGGCCGCTGTTCCGCTTCAACCCGGACCTGGTGGCGCAGCAGAAGAATCCGTTCCAGCTCGATTCGCGTTCGCCCAATCTGCCGCTCAAGGATTACATCTATAACGAAACCCGCTACACCATGCTGGCCAAGAGCAACCCCGAAGAAGCCAAACGCCTCCTCGCTCTCGCCCAGGAAGATGTGGCCGCACGCTGGAAGCTGTATGACTACATGGCTCACGAGCCGTTCAACGGCGCGGAGGTGAAGAAATGATCGACCTTTCGAAAACCATTGATCTCAGCACAACTTACCTGGGCCTCAAGCTGAAGAATCCGCTCGTGGCCTCGTCCTCGCCCATGTGCCAGGACATCGGCAACGTGCGCCGCATCGAGGATGCCGGCGCCGCGGCGGTGGTTCTGCCGTCGCTCTTCGAAGAGCAGATCGAAATCGAAAACGATGAGCTCGATCTGGCTTTCCGCAACGCTTCCGGTCTTTCGCCGGAAGCCGCCACGCACTTCCCGGACCTCACGCATCGCGTCATGGGCCCCGAAGCCTACCTCGCGCACATCGTGCGGTGCAAACAGGCCGTAAAAATCCCGGTGATCGCCAGCCTGAACGGCACCACTAACGGCGGCTGGCTGCAGTATGCCAAACAGATGGCGCAGGCGGGCGCCGATGCGCTCGAGCTGAACATCTATTACATCCCGGTGGATCCCAACGTCTCCGGCGAGCAGGTGGAGGCCAACTACGTCGACCTGGTTACGGCCATCAAAAAGGAAGTGAAGATTCCGGTGGCCGTGAAGCTCGGGCCGTACTTCAGCTCCATGGGCAACGTCGCCAAGAAACTCGACGCCGCCGGGGCCAATGGCCTGGTCCTCTTCAACCGCTTCTATCAGCCCGATTACGACCTCGAAGCTCTGGAAGTGGTGCCCAACCTGATCCTCAGCAACTCGCATGAGCTGCTGCTCCGCCTGCATTGGATCGCGGTCCTCTATGGCAACGTGAAGGCCGACCTGGCGCTCACCGGAGGAGTCCACAGCGCCGCCGATATCGTCAAAAGCATGATGGCCGGAGCCAAGGTCGCCATGATGACCTCGGCTCTTCTCAAACGAGGTATCAGCTTCCTCGATACCCTCTGCACCGAGCTCCTCATCTGGATGGGCGAGCACGAGTACGATTCCATCAAACAGATGCAAGGCAGCATGAGCCGTCGAAGCGTCCCCCAACCGGCCGCTTTCGAACGAGCCAACTACATGAAAGTGCTCTCCAGTTACGCAATGCGTTAACGACCGTCTCCAGACCGGTCGCAAACTGAGCATTTCGGACAAGCGAAGCGAGGCCGCGACGACCGGTCACAAAAATTCTACCCGCGCCAGGTTAAACTACCATCACTGGTGGGTAACTCATGCGGATTCGGTATTCGCTGTTCGGCGCAGTTCTGATTCTGTTCATAGCGGCGCCGGCTGCCCCGCAGCGAATTATTAGGCCCGAACCGGTCATCGTCTCGCAACCGACGCCGTTCCCGCTGGGCTGCAATGCGCCCCAAACCGGCACGGTATACGAAAACGGTCCGGTCGAACCCTACGTCGCCGTCGATCCCAAAAACCCGCTCCACCTGGTCGGCGCCTGGCAGCAGGATCGCTGGTCGAATGGCGGTTCCAACGGCTCGGCCTCGGCGGTCTCCTTCGACGGCGGCATCACGTGGTCGCCGTCCCTCGCGAAGTTTTCGAAGTGCGCCGGTGGCGTGTACGATCGCGCCAGCGACCCTTGGGTATCCATCGCGGCGGATGGCACGGTACACCAGGTCGCGCTCGGACTGAACGGCGCGGGGCGGCAGACCGCCATCGTCGTCAGCCGCTCCTTCGACGGCGGTCTGACCTGGACCGACCCCTTCACTGTCCACTTCGATCCCGCGGGAGGCGATGACAAAGAGGCCATTGTCGCCGATCCCAATGACCCCCGCTACGTCTATCTCGTCTGGGACCGTCCCGGTACCGCCGGCAACAACCGCATCGTCACAATGTTCTCCCGCAGCGCCGACGGCGGCGCCACCTGGAGCACCCCCGCCATCACTTACGACCCCGGCAACGCGGCCTTTGCCACCTATCATGAAATCGGCGTGCTCCCCGCCGGCCGTCTCGTCGACGTTTTCGAGCTCACCTACAATCCCGCCAGCGGCCATACTCCAGGCACTTGGGTCGCGGCCAGTCGCTCCGACGATCACGGCGCCACATGGGACGCGCCCACCATCATCGCCGCCGACAATTCGATCGGCACCGTGAATGCGAAAACGCAAGCCGCCTTGCGCACCGGGTCCGGACTGTCGCATGTTGCGGTCGATTCCTCAACCGGCGCGATCTACGTCGTCTGGGCCGACGCCCGATTCAGCGGCGGCGCCCGCGAGGGCGTTGCACTCTCCCGTTCGACGGATGGCGGCGTTACGTGGAGCGAGCCTGCCCAAGTCAATCGGGCGCCGGGCGTCCAGGCGTTCACGCCCGCCGTCGCTGCCGCCAACGGACGTCTCGCTGTTTCGTACTTCGATTTTCGTGAGGATGTTGACGACCCCGCGGTCCTGCTCGCCAACGCCTGGCGCGTGTTCTCCACCGACGCCGGAACCACCTGGACGGAAGCAGCCCTTGCCGGCCCCTTCGATATGCAGAAGGCCCCGGCCGCCACAAACCAGCATTTTCTCGGCGATTACCAGGGCCTGGTTCCGAGCCGAACGGCGTTCCTCTCGTTTTTTACCGTCGCGGGAGACGCTGCGACTCCGAGCCGCGTGGTCGCCGTCGCCAACGGCCGCCGGCCAGCCCCGCTGAAATCTCAGCGCACCGAAGTGAACTTGAACCCGCGTCCCTTCGACCCGCGCGAGAAGCCGCCGCCGAGAGCTAAATAGGGACGCGGGTCTGCTTTCTGAAACCGGCCCAGGGATCCTCGTCTGTCAGTTTCCGGACGGCCTCTCCGCGTGATCGATGACGAGAACATCCACCGGCGCTTTGTGGGGTTCGAGTTTCATGTTGAATTCATCGCGCACGGCGGAAATGGGGTCGTCATCGTCTTTCGCCCAGTGCAAATAACCGATGTAGGTTCCGTGCAGGTTGGTTTTGTCGATCACGCGGCGGCCGAAGTCGAATGGCGGACTCGATAGTTTGAGGGCAAAATCTTCGAGCGCGCCGCGGATGATCGCGGTGGGGCCGAAGGCCTGGTGGCTGAGAAACTCGTTGCGATTGATCTCTGGGGGCGAGGTCCCGTCCTTCAGCAAGTGGAGAGCCGGTCCAAGGCCGCCTTTGCCGACGGTCAGGAAGTAAACCGGGAATTCTTTGGTTCCCCGGTGGGCCGTGAGTTTGCACCGGTCCGCCAGCAGATTCTGAAGCATCCGTTTGAGTTGATCCGTGCTGCTGGGGGATTCGGTTTTGGCGTCCAGATTGAAGGTGGCCGAATCGAGCCAGCCAGGTCCGCCGGAGAGTTGGTCGCTGCTCAGGTTATAGGCGGCTTCAATGAGATGCTTGACGGTAACTAAGCGCCCGGTAACACCTGCGTCTGTGAAGCGGACGCTTCCGCCCACCGAACTCTGTTTACCACCAGGCTGGGGATTACTTGGCTTGATAGACGCCACGTCGAAGGTCAACGGCTTTCCGGCAGGGCGCACCCGGCCTCCGTCCTGCTTATGTATTTCTTGAGCCGGCGCCATCAACGTACGGGCTACCTGCACATCCGCATTTGCGGGTGCCCCCGAAGCATCTCCCACCTCTTTCCAGGTGGTCAACACAATGGGGGACTGAGCGTGGGTGGCTGGCGCATTCAGCAGGCCAACCGCGATGGGCGCTGCGACAGTAAGAATCCCAAGCGATACCAAGGCAACTCTTTTTCTGAGATCCAGTTTGAGCACCGCGCGGTTACTTATGATTTCCTCGATTCGCCTCCTCAGATTCGATCCCGTTACTCCGGCAGCGCAGGCGAGAGGCGATTCCACGTAAAGCTTGCAAATCGTCAGAATCCCTTCTGCGTAAATCCGCGGCTCGCTGCCGAGTTGTAAGACTACTTCGTCGCAAGCCCGCTCGCGCTCGTCAAGCATCCGCTTCCCGATCCACCACACGAGAGGATGGAACCAGAAAACAGTCTCGACAAACATGTGAATCGCAGCGGTCAGATTGTCCCGGTTGTAAACGTGGCAGAGCTCATGAGCGATGATGCCTTTTAGCTGTGCTGCCGTTAACCGGTTGAGGATGCCTTCCGGTAACAGAATGACCGGCCGGAAAACGCCAAAGACACCCGGTTCCAAAAGCGTTGGAGAGGATACGGCCGTGATCGGCACTGCCAGAGGCACCGGCGAACCACCGCGAACGGAGGCGCGGATACGCCGCCAACGAATCCACCACGAACAACTGATGCCAAGGAATCCACATGCCCAGACGGTCCATAGAACTGCCGGAATAGGATTGGCGGCCGGCCGCCGCGCCGGCGTCCATACCGGCGGAGCCACGGTGACCGTAAATGGCTGACTCACCTCAGCCATGACAGCGGACAAGCTCGCCTGCGCTGCTTGCGGAACGGTCCGCCAATGGATCTGACCGCCCAACGATATGAGAACAGAGAAAGGAATCAGAAACTTCCACGAGGCCACGAGCCACACCCAATGTCGCACCCGCGCGCGATTGTTTCCCAATGCCAACGTAAGCAGTCCCGCGATTCCCGCAAACAGGCTGGACTGCCACAGATGATCGGCAAGCGGCGATACGTAGGCTGGAGTCACTTCTGCTTCTCCTCTCCGGCGAGCCTCAATAGCGTCCTCTCCGCCTCCCGCACATCTTCAAGCGTCAGCGTGCCGGATTCAATCAAGTGCGCCATAATCGGTCGGCTGCGTCCTCCGAACAGACCCAGCAACTCGTCCACGAGCCTGCGCTGCGCAGCCTCACGGGATACGGCGGCCTCAAAGATGAGTGCTGTAGCGATCTTGCGGGTGCGGCGCAGCACTTTCTTGGCCTCTAAGCGGTAGACCGTCGTTTGGACTGTGGTGTACGCCGGCCGTTTCTTGGCGGGAAACGCTATCCACCCGGGCCCTGAAACCAGAAGCTCAGGGACTTCGTAAGCGGCAGCAATCCACTTGACGACGGTATAGTTTCTGATGAAGAATTGAGACCCGTAAACATTGATGGCCGGGAGGGTCTCCATCGTCAGACGCTCGTACTTTGCGACCGGCACAGACTCATGGATGGCGGCAACTTCGACGCGGATGGCTTCGTCGCCGGCTTGCCCAAAGCCGCAACAGACGGCGACCGTCAGTAGCAGGGTTGTGAAGAAATCCGGCTGGTGTTGTCGTCGCACTCCATTCGCCTTTCGATACACCTTTTACCGCTTCCTTACGGTCGCGGCTCCGTTAGCAGCATCAACTACATACGGAGCCGTGACCGTAAGCGAGCGGTAAAAGGTGCCGACGATTCGAGTGCGTTTTGAACGCGGCATAAAAGCGATTCGATATTTTCACAACGCCGTATTCGAGTGCGTTTTGAAGCCGGCGCGAAAGCAATTCGGTTTTTCACAGACCCGGCAGATAGCGGCCATAGGTAGTTCATCTAGTGTACTCCGGCGTACTCGGCGCAAATTGGCGCCGCGGGCGTGCTGCGCGTTACTCTGAATGGAGATGACTCCGGCGACGAGCCGCGGCGCTGCACTCGCTGTGGCCGGATCCCTGGCCCTGCTGATGATCGCGACGATCCTGCTGTCGCGGGCGTACGTGCATACGCGCATCAGCCGCGCCGAAGCTCTGTATGACGAGGGCATCCAACTTGCGGGCCGCGGCCACAGCGCGCAGGCCGCCGAGGATTTTCGCGCCGCGCTCGTCTACGAGCACAACAACGAAAAATACCGAATGGCGCTGGCGCGATCCCTCATGGAATTGGGGCGTCTGGACGAAGCGGAGACTCACCTGACCGACCTTCGCGCCGACGATCCCACCAATGGCCAGATTAACCTCATGCTGGCGCGTATCGCGGCCCGCGACCATCATGATAACGATGCCGTCACGTATTACCAGCGAGCGATCTACGGCTTCTGGCCGGAGCACGCGACCGAAAGCCGCATCTCCGCGCGCTTGGAATTGACCGGAGTTTTGCAGCGCGAGAACAAGCCGCATCAGGTGCTGGCGCAACTGCTGGATCTGGCATCCGAGACCCCGGCGAACGACACGCCTACGCGGCGGCGCCTTGCCACCCTGCTGCTGGCCAATGGCTCGCCGCAACACGCCGCCGAGATTTACCAGGCGATGTTAAAGACCGATCGCCGCGATGCCGCGGCGGAGAAGGGCCTCGGCGACACCAAGTATGCGACCGGCGATTTCGCGGGCGCACGCAAGGCGTATCAGGAAGCGCAGCGGGATGGTTTGAACGACCCCTCGCTCGACCGTGCGATCGCCGACTGTACCCGCATCCTCGAACTCGATCCGACGCTTGTGAATCTGCGGGCGAACGACCGCTTCGAACGGGCCCGGGTGTTGTTGCAGCTGGCGGCGGACGAGGCGCAACGCTGCGGCTCCCTGCCTGCGGATTCGCAAACAGAAACCACGCGGCTGCTTCAGGAGAAGCCCGCGAAACGGCAGGATGGCGATGTAGTCGAAATGCTCGGTATGGCGGTCCGCTTCGGAACCATCGGCCGCAGCTGCGCGCAGGCCGCCCCCGGCGCGGCGCTCTCGGCGGTGCTGGCCAAAATTCAGCGGCAAATGGCTGCGGCGCAATGACACCGGCGCAGTTCCGTAAACACCTCGCGCTCAGCGAGACTCAGCGGTTTTTATTCCTCGCCATTTTGATCGGCGTATTTGCCGGTCTGATGGTGGTGTGCTTCCACATCGCTATCGATTTCATAAGCTGGTACAGCCTCGGCGCACTGAGTGGCAAATTCCGCTTTGGCCGGCTGATTTCTCCGACCGTCGGGGCGCTCGCGGCAACCCTTCTGGCGACCCGCGTATTTCCGGCGGCCCGAGGCAGCGGCGTGAATCAGACCAAGGCGGCACTCTACATCTCCGATGGACACGTGCCCACCAGCACGATCTTCGGCAAGTTCGTGGCGTGCTCCATCGCCATCGGCTCGGGCAACTCACTGGGCCCCGAAGACCCGTCGCTGCAGATGGGCGCCGGCGTGGCATCGCTCTTAGGGCGCCTCTTTAAACTCGGGCGTAAGAACATGCGGCTAATCGCGCCCGTCGGGGCGGCTGCCGGCATCGCCGCGGCTTTCAACACTCCCATTACGGGAGTGCTCTTCGTGATGGAAGAAGTGGTCGCGTCCTGGAATGCCGGCGTAGTGGGGTCGATCGTGCTATCCGCCGTCTCGGCCGTGGTGGTGACGCGCTGGTTTCTCGGCAACGATCCGCTATTCCTTGTGCCGGCCTTTGAGTTGACCCATGCCAGTGAGCTGGTCGTTTATGCGCTCATGGGCGTGGCGGGCGGTCTCCTATCCGCGGCATTCGTGAAGCTCATCGAAGCGCTCCGCAAACGCCTGGAAAGACTGCCGCGCAGCACCGAACTCGTTCAGGTGTTATGCGCCGGCTTCTTCGTGGGATTCGCCGGATTGTGGCTGCCGGAAGTGATGGGCGCCGGTTACGACGCCATCGATTTCGCGCTGCACGATCGCTTCCCCTGGAATCTGCTGCTGATTCTTGCGGCGGCCAAGCTCATTGTCACGCTGTTCTGTTTTAGCACCGGGATTCCGGGCGGCATGTTTGCGCCCACACTCTTCATCGGCGCGATGCTCGGCGGCGGACTCGGCGGCCTGGCTCAACACTATTGGCCGTCACCCGTGAGCCCCGGCGGCGCGTACGTGCTGGTCGGCATGGGCACCTTTTTCTCGGGCGTCTTTCGCGCGCCGATGACCAGCATCTTCATGGTGTTCGAGGTGAGCGCGAGCTACGTCATTATCCTGCCCGTGATGATCGCGAATACCATCTCGTATTTCATCTCCCGGCGTCTGGCTCCCGTCCCATTTTTTACGATGCTGGCGCATCAGGAAGGCGTGGACCTGCCGTCGGCCGAAGAGTACCGTTCCACCGAGGTGCTGCGCGTGGAAGACGCGATGCAGCCCGTGCCCGTGGACGCGGACCTTTCGGGCGCGCCGCGGATCTATCCGGATGTGCCGCTCGATTCGGCCCTGAGGCTGCTCGCGCATACGGAGATTCTGCGCGTTGCGAGCCGGGCGAAGCCCGAGGAGGCGATCGGCGTGCTGCGCCTGGAAGACGTGCACCACGCCTACGGAATCGACGGAAATAGGTGAGAGAATCCCGGCTCGCGGCGCACTGATTAGCCGGGCCATGACATTCAGGTTCCGCACGCTCGCTCTGTTCCTCCTCCTTAGCGGCATGTGTGCGGCAGGGGTCGGCATCCGCGTTCAGGTGGTGGGCGGAACTCTCCCGGAGCTGCCCGCCAAATCCTCCATTCATCTCAATCTCGCGGATGCCGACATGCTCGGCGTGCAGCCCGCGAAATCCGCGGAATTCCGCATCCCCTATCGGAAAATCACTACGCTCGAATACGGCCAGACCGTCAGCCGCCGGTATGCCGAGGCGGTGCTGATTTCGCCCATGCTCCTGCTGAGCAAATCCCACAAGCACTTCCTGACCCTGGGTTTCGAAGATGGCGACGGCCGCCGGCAGGCGCTCGTCATTCGCGTGGAGAAGGGCGACATCCGGCCGCTGCTGGCGAGCCTTGAGGCGCGCTCCGGACGCCGCATCGAATTCCAGGACGAGGAAGCCAGAAAGGCGATTGCCCGATGAACGTTCTCCTGTTGTTGGCCGTAGCCGCCATGGCGGATGGCACTCCCACGCCGGCGGCCCATGAAGCATCTCTCGCCAAACTGCTGAATGTCCATCGCGTCTACGTCGACCGGCTGACCGGCGGCGAGACAGCGGCTCAGATGCGCGACATCCTGATCAGCAGTCTGGCGGGCGCGGAGCTATTCACCGTCACCGAAAATCAGGAGCGCGCCGACGCGATCATTCGCGGAGCGGCCGAAGATCTCGTTTTCACGGAAGTCCACCAGAGCAGCGATAGCGTGAACGCGCATGCCAACCTCGGAACTGGCCGAGGCAGCGGCTTATCGCGGACGGCCAACACGGCCGGCTTAGGCATCGGAGAAAGCGAGGCGGAACGTTCCACGGATCGCCGGCATGAGGCGATCGCGGCAGTGCGCATCGTGGATAAGGACGGCGACGTCATCTGGTCCACGATTCAGGAGAGTCTCGGCGCGAAGTTTCACGGCGCCAGCGCCGACGTCGCCGAGAAGATCACCGCCCGCCTCAAGGACGATTTCGAAAAGGCGCGTCGTATACACTAGCCTGCTACCATATCTGTTCCCGTGAACGCTCGCTTCCAACGTGCTGCGCCTATACTGCTCATGCTCGCGGGCGTCATCACCGTATTTTGGAAGCTCGTCCTGACGCATCAGTACACGTTTCTGGAATCGCCGGACAACGCGAATCAGGTGATGCCATGGCTGCAGGCCCAGGTGTATGCGCTGCGCCATTTCCGCGTGATGCTCTGGACTCCTTACGAATGGATGGGGCAATCGCTGATCGGTCAGGTACAGCCGGGCGTCACCAGCCCGTTCACGTTCCTGCTTGCGCTGGCGCCGCTGCAGCACGGGTACTTGAATCCGGTTGCCGTCAACCTCTGGTATGTGCTGATTCACGTGGCGGCAGCGATCTTTGCGTGGCTGTTGTTCCGCGACTTACGATGTGGACGGCCGGCATCGGCAATCGGCGCGGTGTTCTACGCGACGGCGGGGTATTGCGGAAACACCGAGTGGCCGCAGCAGGTGCAGCCCGGCATTTGGGCTCCGCTCGTCTTTCTCTTTCTGATGCGAGCGCTGCGCGGGCGCACGCCCGTAAGAAGCGCCGCTTGGGCCGGTGTGTTTCTCGGCGTGTCATGGCTCTGCGGGCATCACGAGCCATCCGTGATGCTGACGCTCGCGGCGGCCGGCGTCGCGGCAGTTGGGTTGGTGCGAAGGTCGACGCGGCGGCAGGCGGCGTTTACGCTCGGCGTGATGAGCGGCGTGATGGCGCTGGTAAGCGCCGTGCAGGTGCTCCCGGCTATCGAATACGGAAAGCTTGCGAAGCGGTGGACTGGTAGCGGGGCGCTCACTTGGAAGGACCGCGTCCCGGCGGCCGAGCATCAGAATAGCGGGCTGCCGGCCAGCGAATTGGGGCACCTGCTCCTTCCCGGCGGGTCGGGCCTGCGCACCGATCCCTTCGCCGGAATCGTCGCACTCAGTCTGGCGGCGGTTGCGATCCGGGGTGGCTTCCGCAGGCGCGAGGTGCGGCTGTTTGTCGTGCTCGGCCTCTGTGCGCTGCTGTATGCGATGTCCGGCACCGATGCGCTGTATTGGTGGTTTTACGCGTTGGTGCCGGGAGTGGAAAAATCGCGCGCGCCGATCGTCAGCCTCAGCATTTTGCATTTCTGCATCGCATGCCTGGTCGCGTTCGGCGCGGACATGTTGGGCGAACGGCCGGAATTGGCGCGCGAAAGCAAGGTGTTGAAGGCGCTGTCGTGGTTGGGCGGGGCGGCGATGGTGTTGATCCTGGCGCGGCCCGTTTTCGCCACTGCATTCACCGCCGATCCGCGAGCGGTCATGGTGGGTCTGTTGGCGCTCCTGTTCGCTGCCCTGTTGACCGTCTGGATTCGCGGCTATCTGCGCCCCGAGTGGGCCCTGCTGCTGATCGGCGTGCTCATGGTGATCGAGCAGGGCAACGAAGCCGGGTACAATTGGCCCGCGAGTAACGACGAGAAGCATGCCGTGTACCTGAGGCCGCTTTACGATATGCAGGACCTCGGTGCGTATCTGCAATGGCTGCCCGAGCCGAAGCGCGTAGCCGTGAACGATGAGGATGTGAAGTTCACGTTGGGCGATTGGTTCCGTGTGGACGCCGTGCAGGCATCCACCGCGAGCATGCTGACCGCGACCAGCGACATGGGTTGGTGGACTGACCGTCTGTCGCAGATGTACGGCATCAACTATGAGGTGAGCAGGAAGCCGATGCGTCCGGGCCTGACGCCGCTGTTTACGAGCAAAACGGGCGTGGTGGTGTGGGGCAACCCTCGCGTGTTTCCGCGCGCGTGGACGGTCCACGCCGTCGCGGGAGCGCCCGATGAGGAGAAGGCCGGCGACCTTGTACGCGATGAGCACACCGACCTGGCGACCGCTGCCGTAATGACGGGCACTCTGCCGAAGCCCGATAGCTGCGGCGCTGCCGACCGCGTCACTAAAGTCACGGAGAAGGCCTCGATGTCGGCAGTGGATGTGGAGATGGCGTGCAAGGGCATCGTCGTGGTCAGCGACAATTACTATCCGGGCTGGGTCGCGGAAGTGGATGGACGCGCGGCGAAGATCTGGAAGGTGAACACGGTCATTCGCGGCGTCGTTGTGGATGCCGGGCGGCACACGGTGGTGATGAAGTACAGGCCGATGTCGGTGTACTTGGGGTTGCTCTGCACGCTGTTGGGCTTCGGCCTCGCGGCGGTGCTGCAGCGGCGGCGGGAGCCCGCGGGCGTTTCCGATGCAGATGGCGCATAATCGAGCAGCGTGGCTGGTGGTCGCCGTCGCCGCCGTGTTCTTCGGCTGGCGGCTGTTCGCACCCCCCGCCATCGGGATCGCGGACAACGGCGACTTTCCGAAAGTGACCGGTCCATTCTGGATCGGCCCGGCGGAAGGGCGCGCCGCCGCGGAGGACCACAATTACTACCCGCTGAAGTACGTTCAGTCCACGAATTACATCTGGAACAGCGGCGTCTACACGGCCGAGGAACTGTACACGTGGCTGGCGTTCCGCATCTCGCGTCCGTTTTCTCGCGGCTCGGCGTTCGACATCCGCTGGCTTGGGCTCGTCCACATGTGTGCGCTCCTCCTGGCGCTGTGGTGGGTCGCGCGCGTGAGCACGAGCGCCGCGTGCATTGCCGTGTTCCTCTTCGGTGACGCCGCATATCTCGCGTATTGCAACACGTTCTACATGGATGCGGCGGGCTTCACCGCTCTCGCGCTGCTGACTGCCGCCGCCGTGAATATCGCGGTGTTTGGCTACTCGCGCTGGCGATTGCTTGCGCTCACCGCGGCCGCGCTGCTCTACGTGACAGCGAAGATTCAGCACGCGCCGATGGGGATCGCCGTCGCCGTTTTGATGGTTTTGATGCTGCGCACGAAATGGGCAGCGGCGGCAGCGGCGGTGATCGTACTCGCGGTGATTCCGATGATGCATTCGGCGCCGCAAGCGTGGCGCGGCGAAGCTTTGTTCGATGCGGTCTTCTATGGCATCACGCCGGGGTCGCCCACGCCGCTCGCCGATCTCAAGGAGTTGGGCCTCGGTGAAGCGGAATTGCCGTATGTCGGCATGCACGTCTACTCGCCGGGAGCGCCCACCGATAGCGCGGAGTGGAGCAGGCGCTTCGTCGAACGCGTGCCGTACTGGAAGGTGGCCCGCTTTTACGCCACGCATCCCGCGCGCACGCTCGGAACGCTCTGGTACAACCTGTACACGGTAGCGTGGGAACTCCAGGAACCGGGCATGGGCAACTATCCGCGACACAGCGGCATGCCGCCGGGAGCGAAGGCGCCGGGATATTGGAGCGGCATACGCAGTTGGGTGCTGCGACATGCTCCCTTGACCGCTCCACTCTGGGTGCTTGGCTGTATCGCGTGGGCGTTGCGGAGCCGGTCGCGGCTAGCGTGGCTCTGCGCGGCATTGGCGCTCATGTCGGCCGGCGAATTCTGTATTGCCTGTCTGGGCGATGCCGTGGAAACCAATCGCCACCTGTTCCTATACCACGTGCTTACCGAAATTACGATCTGCTTTGCGCTGACGCGATTGCTCGCAGCAGTTCGCCGGTGGGTACGGGCTTAACCAGGATCTCCGCGACCAGTGCTTCCTCCGGCGTGCCGTAGAGGTCTTCCGGCCAACCGGAGAGCACCAGGATGGGTGTGCCGTGAATCTGGCGGATCAGCTCGAGCCCGTCATGCAGCGCGGGGAAGCGAAGGTCCATCAGTACGACGTCGGCGGCGTCCAGATACCCGAGTGCTGCGTCGCGGTCGGCGGCTACCCGCACCTGGTGCCCGGCGCGTTCCAGAACGCAGCGCCGCAACTCGGCTTGTACGGGATCGTCTTCGGCAACCAGTATGCAGGCCATTAGAAATGCAGTCCGCCTCCGCAAATCAGCACTTCACCGCTGACGTAATCCGAGAGCGGCGAACAGAAAAACAGCACCGCGCCGGCGGCTTCCTCCGGCGTTCCGAGGCGGCCGAGCGGACACGCCGTCTTGGCCCATTCCAGCATCTTGGGCTGCACTCCGAAATTGATCTGGTGGCCCGCCACATCCACCGGCGGCTTATCGGGCGCCATCGGCGCGATGAGGCGCGTCTCAATCAGTCCGAACCCGACCGCGTTCACGTTGACGTTGTACCGGCCCCATTCTTTCGCCAGCGTTTTGGTCAGTCCGATCACTCCGGCTTTGCCGCTCGAATATCCAGCCTGCCCCGCGCCGCCGTCCGTACCCGCGATGCTGGTGATGTTCACCACCTTGCGCATCGTGCGAACGCCATCGGCGGCTTCCCGCTTGGCCGTCTCGCGAAGCCACCCCGAGGCCGCACGCAAAATGCGGAAGGGCGCTTTGATGTGAATGTCCAGCATGGCCTGGAACTGCTCGTCCGTGGTTTTTTGGATGACGTTGTCCCACGTGAAGCCCGCGTTGTTGACGATAATATCGATGGAGCCGAATTTGGCTACAGTTTCGTCGACCAGCGCCTGCGGAAACTCAGCTTCGGTGACGCTTCCGGCAAACGACGCTGCCTTGCCGCCATGATCGCGGATGAGCCCCTCGGTTTCAAAAGCGGGAGACTGGTCCAGGTCATTCACCATGACCGCTGCACCGAATTCGGCGAGCTTGCGAGCGATAGCCTGGCCGATGCCGCGGCCGGCTCCCGTGACCAGGGCGGTCTTCGATTCGAGCGTGAAGGGCATGCAGATCTATCTTAGTAGATCTTCGAGTTGGATCCGTGTGTCCGTCTTATCGTCGCGGTATTTGATGATCACCGGAGTGTAGACGGAGATGCCCCAGTCTTTGCCTGGACCGCTGGTGACGGCGCGCGAGCCCGCTATCACCACGGCGCCTTCCGGCACAATGAGCGGCTGTTCGCCGGCGGCTTTGTGGATGGTCTGCCGCACCAGATCGTAAATCGGCGTCGAGCGATTCAGAATCGTACCCGTGCCCAGCACTGCGCGGCGTTTCACGATCGTGCCTTCGTACAAGCCGCAATTCCCGCCGATCAGGACGTCGTCCTCGACAATCACCGGCATTGCGCCGACGGGCTCAAGCACTCCGCCGATCTGGCTAGCCGCCGAGATATGGCAGTTCTTTCCCACCTGCGCGCAGCTTCCCACCAGCGCGTGAGAATCGATCATCGTGCCGTCTTCGATATACGCGCCCACATTGATGAACATCGGCGGCATGCACGTAACGCCTTTGCCGACATAGCAGCCGTCGCGGATGCTGGAACCGCCGGGGACGATGCGAACGCCGCTGCTCGCGGTGAAGCGCCGCACCGGGTACGTGGACTTGTCGAAGAACGGCATCCGCTCGGCGTCGAGCGACATATCCACCACACCACCCATGCGGAAGCCCAGAAGAATGCCTTGTTTCACCCACGTGTTGACGCGCCATCCGCTCGGCGAAGAGCGGTCAGGCTCGGCGGCACGGATGCGCCCGGAGTTCAGGGCATTCTTGAAAGCGGTGAAAGTCTGGAAGTCTTCGTCGAGATAATCATCCGGCCGGTTGTAAAACAGCGCTTCAATTCTAGACTGCAATCTTCACTCCTCCGAGCAGGCCTACGCTTTCCAGGACTCTTTCGATCTTAGCGAGATTGCCCGGCGATGGTGGAACCATCGGCAGGCGGTACACCGGGTCGAGCAGTCCCATTAGTCCTAGGGAGGCTTTGACGGGAATCGGATTGGATTCGATGAAGTTCATGTTCATGAGCGGCAGGAATTTGCGCTGAATGGCGCGCGCAGTGGCGAAATCTCCACGAAGAGCCGCTTGCGCGATCTGCGTCATTTCCGCGGGAATCTGATTCGCGACTACCGAGATAATCCCGCGGCCCCCCAGAGCGATGAGTGGAATCGTGATGGCGTCGTCACCGGAAAGCACTGCGAAGCGCTCCGGAACCTCCTGAATCACATTCGCCATCTGGCTGATGTTACCGGACGCTTCCTTCACCGCCACGATATTTTCGAACTCCGCGAGGCGTGCGAGCGTCGCCGGTTCCACATTTACTCCGGTACGCCCTTGCACGCTGTACACGACGATCGGGAGCCGCGTGGCGCCGGCGATCGCTTTGTAATGCTGGTAGAGGCCTTCCTGCGACGGCTTGTTGTAATACGGAGTGACGGAGAGAATTCCGTTAACGCCCAAACGCTCCAGCTCGCGGGCGAGCTCGATGACTTCGTGAGTGTTATACCCTCCGGCGCCGCCCACCACGGGCACTTTTCCGTTGGCCTCTTCCACCGTGACCTCGATTACGCGGAGGTGTTCGGCGCGGCTGAGCGTGGGGCTCTCGCCCGTGGTGCCGCAGGGCACGAGGAAGTTAATGCCGGCGTCGATCTGGCGGCGCACCAGCCGGCGCAGCGCTGCTTCGTCCAGAGACTGATCTTTCTTGAATGGCGTGACTAGCGCCGTTCCGCATCCTGTAAACATGTACCACCTCCGTCTAACCGAAGAGCACTTCGGTAAATTCGTGAAAGCCTTTTTTGCCGATGATCCATTGTGCCGCGGTTAATGCCCCCCTGGCGAAGCCTTCTCGCGACCGTGCGGTGTGGCGCAGCGTAATGGTATCCGCGGCGGAATCGAAGCCGATTTCATGTGTCCCGGGGTGCGCGCCGGCGCGGTTGGAACTGACGTCGACGGCTCGCCCAAAGCCGGCACGCTTGATATCCTCCACCAGCTTGAGCATCGTTCCGGAGGGCGCGTCCTTTTTTGTGGAGTGGTGAATCTCCCAAGCCCATGCGCCGTACTCCTTGTGCTCCGCCAGCATGCGCGCGGCTTCGCCGACGAGGCGGGAGAACACGTTTACTCCGATGGAGTAATTCGGACTCCACACGAGGCCCGTGCCATTACTCTCCACCGCCGCACGCACCGCCTCCAGGTCAGACTGCCACCCGGTGGTGCCGACCACGATGTTCGTGCCGAGCTTCGAAATCCCTTCCACGTTTCCGCGGACGGCGTGCGGAATTGAAAAGTCGATCGCCGCCTCGATGCCATTGAAATTGTCCGCGGTCAAGCCTTCGTAATTCGCATTGTTGAATTCATCGAGCTTCAACGCGACCGTGAATCCATACTCGGGCGCGAGTTGTTCGAGCAGGCGGCCCATCTTCCCGTATCCCACAATGGCCAGGCGGCGGCGCTCAGACATGCACGGCCTCGTTGCGCTCGAACACTGCCGGGTCGAGCTCCGCGAAAAACTCCTCGTGCAGCCGTGCGACTGTTTGTTTCAGGTCCTTCTCGGAAACCACGAAGCTGATGTTCAGCAGCGACGCCCCCTGAGAAATCATGCGGATGTTGATGCCATCGAGCGCGTTGAACGTGCGGCGCGCCACGCCCGCGGCGTACCGGATGTTGTCGCCCACCAGGCAGACGATCACCTCGTCGCGCTCCACCTCCGCTTCGGCGAACTGCCGCAACTCGCTCAGAATCTCCTCGATCCGTTCGTTGTTGTCGATGGTGAGCGAGACGCTGATCTCGCTTGTCGCCACCATATCCACCGGCGTTTCGAACCGGTCGAAGATTTCGAAGATGCGATGCAGGAAGCCGTGCGCCATGAGCATGCGCGTGGAATGAATATTCACCAGCGAGATCTTGCGCTTGCACGCGATCGACTTCACTACATTGGTGGTGCGCACCGGGTCGGAGATGATGCGTGTCCCCGGAACATCCGGCCGCCGCGAATTGAGAATCAGCACCGGAATGTTTTTATCGATCGCCGGGACCACCGTTGCCGGATGCAGCACCTTGGCGCCGAAATAGGCAAGCTCGGCAGCTTCGGCGAACGAAATCGTTTTCACGCGATGGCCGCCCGGCAGAATCGTCGGGTCGGCCGTGAGCATGCCGTCCACGTCCGTCCAGATCTGGATTTCTTCCGCGCCAATACCCGCGCCCACAATCGAGGCGGTGTAGTCTGAGCCGCCGCGCCCGAGTGTCGTTGTGACGCCATCTTCCGTGGACCCGATGAACCCGCCCATCACCACCACGGCGCGTTCCGTCATCGGCGGAATGGTAGCGGCAAGACGCGCGTACGTCTCCGAAAAGAGAGGCAGCGCGTGGGTGTGGCGTTTATCGGTGATGATGACATGCCGCGAATCCAGGTGCTCGGCTTGCATGCCGAAGTGCCGGAACGCCTGGGCGACAATGTAGCTGGAAAGGCGCTCGCCGTAGCTGGAAATCGCATCGATGGAGCGCGGCGTCAGTTCGCCGAGTACGGCAAGGCCTTTCACCAGTTCCGTGAGTTCCTGGAAATGCTCGTCCAGGAAGCGGTCGAGCCCTGCGCGCTGTTCGAGCGGCACTACCATGCGCGCTTCCCGCGAGTGAAAATCGCGCAGGTCGTGGATCTGCCGGATGTAGTCCTCGCGTTTACCCTCGATTGCCGTTTGTGCGATGGCCAGCAGCTTGTTCGTGGTCTTGCCCATCGCGGAGACCACCACCACGGGCCGCTGCGCTTCGAAGCGCTTCACAATTCCGGCGACCCGTTCAATCGCGGCGGCCGATTCCACACTCGTGCCGCCGAATTTCATCACGATCATCAGTCGAGCATCCCTTCGGAGTGCATCAGTTCGGCGTTTAAAACAGCAGCCCCGGCCGCGCCGCGGACGGTGTTGTGTCCCAGCGCGACGAACTTGTAGTCGAGCACCGGGCACGCGCGCAGCCGGCCCACGAACGCGGCCATTCCACGTTCCCGCTCGGCATCTTTCCGTGGCTGCGGCCGGTTGGCCTCTTCCATATAGATTACGGGACGCGGCGGCGCGCTCGGCAGGTTTCGCTGCTGCGGCACGGCGCTAAAGGAATCGAAAGCGGCGCGGATATCGGCCTCACCCGGCTTGGCGGAAAACTCCACCGACACCGTCACCGTATGCCCGTCCACCACGGGAACGCGATTGCAATGCGCACTCACCTTCGCGGCCAGGGGTTCGACATGGTCGCCTTTGAACGCGCCCAGAATCTTCTGCGTCTCCTCCTGCATCTTTTCTTCTTCGCCGCCGATGAACGGCACCACGTTGCCCAAAATGTCCATCGAAGCGACGCCGGGATAGCCCGCGCCGGAGACCGCCTGCAGGGTGGTGGCGACAATCTTCGTAATGCCGAATTGCTTCAACGGCGCGAGCCCCATCGTCAGCACGATGGTCGAGCAGTTGGGATTGGTGACGATCTGCCCTTTCCAGCCGCGTGTGCGCTGCTGTCCGGGCACCAGCTTCAAGTGGTCGGGGTTGATCTCCGGCACCAGCAGCGGCACATCGGCGTCCATGCGATGATTGCGCGAGTTGGAGACCACCACGTGCCCGGCGCGCGCGAATGCCTGTTCGATTTCCGTGGCTACGCTCGCGTCCATCGCGGAAAACAGCAGGCGAGGAGCATTGCCGGGCTTCGAATCTTCCACTGTCATGCCGGCGACGGACTCGGGCACTACGCCAAGATGCCACGTCATGGCGTCGCGATAGCGCTTGCCTGCGGAGCGATCGCTGGCCCCGAGCCACTTCAGGTCGAACCAGGGATGGCCCTGGAGAAATTTGATAAAGTGCTGGCCCACCATTCCGGTGGCGCCGAGGATTCCTACTTCGATGCGCGGTTGCATAGATCTTTTACCAGTCTGCGATAAATTTGGACGGCTTCCAGAAGCTCCGTCTTCGCCACGCGTTCCTCCAGCGTGTGGGCTACGTGAATGGTGCCGGGTCCGAGCAGGAGCGGCTCGCCCCATGCGCCTCCGAATGCCGGAATGTCCGTGGTGAATTTGACGACCGTTGTCTCATAGCCGGGAATCGGCGTCATGCGCAGCGCCGGAATCTCGATCACCTCGCGAAGTTCGGCGCGGCCGTCGGCGGCGCGTGCCAGCGCTTCCTTTGTGGTTGTGGAATCGCTCACCAGCCGGATCATGATGTCGGCGCGGGCTTCGTCGGCCACCACGTTGGGGGCGCGGCCTCCGGCGAGCGTTCCGATATTGAGGGTGCTTTGGCCGAGCAGCGAATCCACGGGCAACTCGATGCGCTGCATTTCGGCGAGCACGTCGATCAGCTTATGAATCGCCGATTCGCCCAATTCCGGATACGCCGAGTGCGCCATTTTGCCGGCGGCACAGACCTCGTAGCGCAACACGCCCTTGGAGCCGATCGCAAGCTTGTTTTCGGTAGGCTCCCCATTGACAATGTAATGGGATCCCCGCGGAGTTTTCGCGGCGGTATAGGCGCCGGCGGAGTTCCGCTCTTCACCCACCACGAACAGCAGGCCGAAGTTGGATTGCCCCTCATCCAGCAGCAGGCGCGCGGCCTGAATCATGCTCGCGATGATGCCTTTGGTGTCGCAAGCGCCGCGTCCCCAGATGTGGGTTTCGTCCTCGCTGGACGCGAAGAAAGGCGGCACCGTGTCCATGTGGGTGGAGAGCGTGACGTCCAGCCGGTCGCCGAACTGAGCGAACACATTGAAGCGGCGAGGCTCCACGTCCATGCGCTCCACGCGGCCGCGCTGGGCGGCGGCCAGACCGGCGAGAACTTCGTAGAGATAATTGCCCACGCGTTCTTCGTTATTCGTGATCGATTCGATATCGATCAGCGCCCGCGTGAGTTCGAAGACATTCATAAATAATTCGGACGGAAGAGGCAAAGGAGGGAAGCACGCCCGCTTGTCGGCATGGGCGGCCTGACGACTCCGATAGCGCTCCGCTCGCGTTGGGGGCGAACGACAGTGAGCGGGATTTAGCCCGGCTCCCCAACCGGTGGCGCTTGAGCTTCGCCGTCCGGTTTCGGCGGTGAAATCGGCCCCTTTGGACCGGGCATCCGAAGCGCAATCGGAAATTTTGCCCGGCTACTCATGGCCGCCGCACCTCTACCGTGAAATTGTAGGATACCGGAGGGCGGAGCAATCAGTCAAACCTGGTGACGACAGGAATCCTTCCTGTCGTGCCGCGCTCCGCGGCCGGGCGCGATCCGCGCGCCTTCAACCGGTCTGGAGACGGTCGGTACCGGCTAACTGAACACGAGACCCAGGCCCAGCCTTTTGCGCGCCCGGTGGCTCAGAACGGATTCAATTTGGCTCTCTACGTGATTTGGATGTGCGGTCCCGTCGATCGTCCTCACACAATCCTCTCCGTACCAATCCAGGATCGGATTCGTAAGCTCGCGGTACGTGGCCAGCCGTTGTCGAATCACAGCCTCTTCGTCGTCTGCGCGGCAAACCAGCGGCGTCCCGTCGTGGTCGCAGAGTCCATCCAGCACCGGCGCTTGCGTGCGCAGGTTGTATATGGTCTTGCAGGAGGGGCATTGCCGTCGAGCCGTCAACCGCTCCACCAGATCCGCGTCGGGCACATGCAGATGGATGATCGTGGGGGCCGGAAGCGCACGCTCACGCAGCAATCCGGCGAAGTATTTGGCTTGCGGCAGTGTTCTCGGATAGCCGTCCAGCAGGAAGCCGTTCGCGCAATCCGGGCGCGCGATCCGGGCGGCAACAACGGCATTGGTAATGTCGTCGTTGATGAAGCCGCCCTTGGCCAGAATGGCGCAAACCACCTTGCCAAGCTCAGTTCCGGCCTCCGATTCGGCGCGAAACATCTCGCCGGTGGAGATGTGGGGGATCTGAAAACGCTGGCAGAGAAACGCCGCTTGGGTACCCTTGCCGCAACCTGGCGGTCCGAAGAGCAACAAAATCAAACCATCCTCCGAAACGACCGGCAGCGGCCGGTTAGCTGCCACCACCTCGCCGGTGTGCAACGTTGTCCCGGCACAGTCTGATTGCAGGCTACTCTACTGCACTTTGAGCGTCAAGCCCCCCGTTGCCTGGTGCAGTCCTAGGCGGTACGGATCTTCCCGTCGGCTTGTAACAGGAGTTTCTGACCGCGCCAATCCACCGTATTTCCGGCCAGCCCCGCTGCCCAGACGGCAAATCCGAAGAGGTCGCGAAATGGAATCAGCGGCCACGCGCCGGCGCTTCGCCAGTCACGGAGAATCGGCCCCGCAACCCAGATTCCGGCCGCCATGCGCAGCCCAATGGCGGCGACGGCCGCGGGCCACTGACCTGCCGCTAAAGCCACCAGACCCCACAGAGTGGCGTGCGTCACCACGTACCCGCAATAACCCGAGAATCGGGATACGCGAATGGTGCGCGACCAGCGCAGTTGGTGGCGCCACGTCGCCGGCCACGTCTGCGCGCCCAGGCTGGTTTCCACCACGGAGGCGGCGAAACGGATCTTGTACCCGTGCGCGGAAATGTGACGGCCGAGTTGATAGTCGTCCGCGAGATACTCCTGGATTGCGGCGAACCCCCCGATCTCGGCAAGGACGGCCGCGCGGAAGGCCATCGTCGACCCAAGCGCGAACTCAGCCACCCCGAGCAGGCGCGCCACCAGCACGCTGGGAGCGAATTCCGTCGCGATGCCGAGAGCTTCCATGCGTGACGGCCACGAGTCGGCGGTGGCGCGGTATATGCAAGTGACGAGCCCGACGGATGCTTCCGCCAGCGGCTCAGTGACTTCCCGCAGATACCCCGGTTCCACCAGAATGTCGCTGTCATTGACCAGGAGAATCCCGTGTTGCGCATGACGGGCGAGTTCGCCGAGCACCCCTGCCTTCGCGTTCGGCGCCGTGGTCCGGACGATATGCAAAGAGATCGGGATGTGCGGGAACTCCGCGCGCAGCCGGTCGATGTCCTGAATCGCAGGGTCGGCGGGACTGCTCACTCCGAACAGAATCTCGAAGACGGGGAAGTCCTGCGCGGCGTGTGAGCGAATGGCTTCGTAGAAGCGCGGGTCGCGGCCGTGCACCGGCTTCAGAATGGAGATGCCGGAAACCGGCGGCGCGGATACCGCCGCTTTGCGCGGCCATCGAGCGGCGGCGATCAGCGCGAGCAGATAATAAGCCGCCGCGGCAAGGGCCGGAAGCGCCCACCAGATCACAGCGAAACCAGAGCCACGCCGCAGATCACCAGCGAAGCGCCCGCCCAGCGCTGCCAGTTCACCTGCTCTTTCAGAACATACTTGGCCAGGATGGTTTCGAGCACGTAGGTCACGGCGGACACGGGCACGGCGAAGCTGAGATTGCTGATGGAGAGCAGCTTCATGAACGCGAAAAACGAGATCGCCATCGCCACGATGGAGGCGATGACATGTCCGTTGCGGGCCAGCAGCGCGAGTGCGCGCCCGATCGCAGTCGGGCGGAAGTCCTGGATCTCGCCGTGGCGGCGCATCCCGAGCGCCTGCAGCACCTCGCCGGCGGTAGTCGCGCCCACCATCACAGCCACCAGGAGCCACTTCATCATGCGGCGGCTCCGTGAGTTTTTGGAGCGGTCGCGGAACTGACCAGAGCGACGCCCGCCACGATCAACAAAATACCCGCCCAGCGGGTCGCGCTGATCTGTTCATGCAACATCACTTTTCCGATCAAAGCAACCACGACATAACCAATGCTGGTCACGGGCAGCACGTAACTCAGGTCGGCCCAGCTCAGCAAAGCCATGCGGGACATTTGCCACAGAATGAGTAGCGCGACGCCCAGCGCCACCCAAGGCTGGAAGAGAGTAGCAACAAACTGCCATGGCCTGGACAGTTCGGCGGAAGCAGGGATCCCCCGCTTCATAAAAAAGTCGCCGAACGCGTTACTGAGTACGACCACCGTAACGCAGATCCATGTTTTTAAGCGCAGACGAGAAGCTTCGGCGGTCATTGGAGCAGTGTCTCTTCACCACAGAGATACAGAGAAAAAACCGGAGGACACACAGAATTTCCGAACGGCTTCCTCTGTGCCCTCCCGGCGCCCTCTGCTTCTGGGTGGTGAATCACTCAGCCTCTATCCGTGAATCAGTCGCCCGAACCCACTGGCGCCGCCTCGCGCGCAGCCTTGCTCTCCGCCACGAACTTCTTGCGTTTGCTGCGCAGCGCCATGTACTCCCGCGCTTCCTTAGTCAGCCGTTTCCGCTCGTCGGTGTCGAACATCGCTTTCCGCACGATCCTCCAGATCACGCGCGGCCGGAAGAAGTACTCGCCGTAAAAACGCTCCACCCACTCTACGAGCTCTCCGCGATCCAGCCCCGGATAAATGATATTGGGAAGCTGATGGCCGCTTTCATCCGTCATCGAGTCGATCGTGATCAGATTGTTCTGCTTGACGTAGTTATAGAATTCGGTGCCGGGGTAGGGATGCGCGATGGAAACCTGTATGGTTTCGTTGTCCAGGCGTTTGGCGAAATCGATGGTCTTGCGGATGGATTCTCTCGTCTCGCCGGGCAGCCCGATGATGAAGTCGCCATGCACGAGCAGGCCGAGTTTCTTGCAGTTATCCGTGAAGCGCAGCGCCATGTCCACCGTGGCGCCCTTCTTGATATTCTTCAGAATCTGCTGGTCGCCCGATTCGTAGCCCACGATCAGCAAGCGGCATCCGGCTTCCTTCATCGCCTTCAGCGTTTCGTAATCCGTGGTGACGCGCGATGTGCAGCTCCACGTGAAGTTGAGCGGCTTGAGCTTCTTGCACAACTCAATGGTGCGCTCTTTGCGGTAATTGAAGGTATCGTCGTCGAAGAAGATTTCCTTCATTTGCGGGAACTGTTCCAGCGCGTAGCGGACTTCGTTCGCCACGTCATCGGAAGAGCGCAATCTCCAGCGGTGTCCGGAGTGCGTCTGCGGCCAGAGGCAGAACGTGCAAAGCGCCGGGCAGCCGCGCGATGTGTACAGCGAGACGAACGGGTTCAGCAGGAAGGGAACGTTATAACGCGTGATATCAAGGTCGCGCTTGTACACTTTCGTGACCCACGGGAGAGCGTCGAGATCCTCGATTGCCGGCCCTTCGGGATTGTTGACGACCTGGCCATTGCGGCGGAAACTGACGCCTGGCAGTTCTTCGAGCGGCTTGCCTTTGGCGTAATCGGCAATCTGATAATCGAACTCGCGGCGCACTACGAAATCGATGGCTTTGTAGCTGAGCAGCGTCTTATCGGGCTCGATGGTTACCGGCGGTCCGACGAAGGCCACCTGCAGCTTCGGATTCACGTCCTTCATCATCTCGGCCATGTGAACGTCCACATGAAAGCCGGGCGTGGAGGTGTAGAGCACGAGCAGTTCGAAATCGTTCGCCATCGCGACGGTCTGCTCGATTGAGATTTTGTGCGGCGGAGCATCCACTACTTTGCTGTCCGGCAACATGCCGGCGGGGTAGCAGAGCCAAACGGGGTACCAATAGCTTTCAATCTCCCGGGACGCGGGCCAGCGGGAGCTTGCGCCGCCGTCGAAACCTTCAAAGGATGGGGGATTCAGGAACAGTGTTCTCATCGATGTCTCCAGCGCGCCTACTGATTGCCAGTGTCTTCGAGCGAAAAATTGCTGAACGCGATATTCAGCTCGGCGCGCCCGACGAGCCGTATGTCCGCGGAACTCTGCATCTCGTGCGGAACGCTAATACCATCGCGAATCTCGTAAGCGCGCACGAATTCGGTACGCTTTACGAAAAAAGATCCGGTGTGCACCAGATGTCCGGATTCGCGGACCCGCAGATAGGTGGCAGCGTCGATCCACAATTCGCCATCGAACATCCCTTGCCGCTTTTGACGAGCGTTGACGGCGAAGACGTATACGGGCCGGCCGTTGAATTCAGCCTTATGTCTGAATTTGAACTTGTAATTGTCGGGAGTTACGGTGATGGCCGGGGAGGTGGATTTCTGCGCGTCTTCTTCGGCCTGCAGATAGCGGAGGATCACCTGGTTCCGTACCGTCTTGTCGCCCTCGAACCAGCTACGCTCGTACTTGATCAGGCCGAGCGGCGAAATCCGGCGAAGCGCATAAAACCGGCCCTGTTTCTTGAGCTTGGGCAGGGACGCCTGAATGTCCACTTCCATGGACGCGTGCTGCACTTTGAGCGCTTCCTGCCGCTCGGCCGCGCAATAATTCTGCACGATCGCATCGGGAGACAGGTCGCCCTCGGCGGCAACAGCAAAGACGAATGGCAAGAGCAACAGCAGGACGCAGGACTTCAAAAAGAACAACCCCGAATGTGGATTTCAGCCTTGAATGATCCAGTTTAACATCCGGGGGTGTTCCTTTGGATAGGTGAATCCCTCAGTTGTGGGCCTTGACGGGTGCGCGACCCTCCCAGCCGGTGGCTCGCCATTCCTCTGCGAGTTTCTCGGTCTCGATAGCCCCGGCTTTGTCGAGAATGTCGCGAGCGTCCGAAGCCCGCTTGTCCGTAACGCCGTTCACCGTTACCAGAGACCCGCCGCGCTTAACGCCCTCCGCGTAAAATGCGGCTTCATCCTCGCTGACTCCGTGATCTTTCAACAAGCCGATAATTCCGCCCGCCGCGGCGCCCACGCTGAGTCCGCCTATGGCTCCCGCGATGGGTCCGGCGGCAATAAGAGGTCCGATTCCTGGCAGGACGACGGCGATCATACCGGCGGCTAAACCGACCACACCGCCGATCCATGCATCGCGGCCGGCTTCGGTTTCGGCTCCGGTGTCCATAACGGGTCCGACGGCCGGTGTTTCCTTCGCGGCTGTATCGCCGGCAACAAAGCTGACCTCATCGCGTGTAAATCCGTTGGCGAGGAGCGCCTCTTGAGCGGCTTCTCCGTCCGCGCGGTTGCGGAAAAATCCAGTAATTGCGTTCGTGTTAGCCATATCCGGAAAACGGGCAGGGATCGGGCCATTGTACGTGACGGTCCAGACATAGTAGGTACCGGTCTCCAGACCGGCACCAGGCGCGCACAGCGCGCCAGCCCCACTCTAATTCACCAGCGCCTAATTCACCAGCCCGTTTGCTTTCTCCGGCCGCGCCGCGAGACGGTTTTGTTGGTCGCGCAGTTTGGCGATGGCTTCCCTGGTGTTCGTGCTGAGACCGCTGTCCGACCCTGTGATTTGCTGCTCGATCTTCAGCGCCGAATTCAGCACCGCGGCGGCTTCCGACAGCTTTCCTTTATGGCTCAGCAGAACTCCCCAGTTCGTTTGCGCCACTGCCAGTTCGTAGCCGCAACCATTGCAGCGCGAGAGAATGTCGAGCGCCCCCTTCATGTCCTTTTCCGCCTGGCCCAATTGGCCATCGTCCATCAGCGCCAAACCTTCCTGGCTCATCAGCGACGCAACGCGCGGCGAATTCGGCGCGATGGCGGTCCACAGGGCGCGCGCCTTTTTGAACAGCGGAATAGCGAGTTCGGGCCGCCCTTGCGCGCGGCGGGCCTGAGCGGCGCACGAGTATGCCATGGCGCCTTCCACGGTATTCTCACCCTCCGCTTCGAGCGTCAGGCGCAGCGCTTCGTCGGCGAATTGCACGGCTTCATCGGAGCGGTGCTGGCGCATGCGCAGGCCTGCCATGGACATGAGTGCATGCCGGGTCTGCACGTGGTTCGGAAACAACTCGCGGCCGATCGTCAGCGCCTGATTGTAGTTCTCCTCGGCCGCCTCAGTTTCTCCGCGGACAAACTCGGCGGCGCCCAGCGCGTTGAATAAGGAAACCGTATTGATGTTCTTGAGACCCAGGCTTTTACGGGCCAGGCTTAACCCTTCGGTAAATACGCGCTCGCCTTCCGCCCACTTACCGTCCTGACACAGTGCCTGCCCGAAATTGTACAGTGTGATGGAAAGATGCGGTTCGAACTTCGCTCCCTCCGCGCGCCATATTTCGATAGCCTGCTCATATAACTGCTCGGCTCCGGCGTAATCGGCGCGAGCGTATGCCGCCAATCCCGCTTCGTTGGCTTGGTAGGCCTTTTCCGGTTGAGCTTGCGCGGACCACGCACTTACTATCAAAATCCCCACTACCAGCGGTTTCACTTACTCACCTCTTGCACCATGAGACGCTCGCGCGCTCAAGTTGTCCCGCGACGAAAGTGAAAAATATGTGAGAGGCTGCGCTCTGATACGCTGAACGCATGCCACACTACCGCATCGAACGAGGCGCGCGGCCGCCTTCGTCCGCCACCACTCGCATCGCCTTGATTGTCGCGGTCATCGTGGTGCTGCTCGGCGCGCGGTCCATCGCATCGTATGTAATCGAAGTGGAATGGTGGAAAGAACTTGGCCAACTCCACACGTTCTTCAGCACGCTTTACTACAGCCTGGCTCCGCTTGGGCTCGCTACGTTGATCACGTTCGCGGTGCTGTTTGTGGCGCACTCGCGCGCCTTGAAGTTCGCCGGCGCCTCGCTCCGCGACCACCGCGGCTACGCCCGCCTCGCCGCGCTCGGCCTGCTGTTCCTCGCCTACATCGTCTCGGCCTCGTCGATCGATACGTGGACCGTCGTACGGTTTGCAGGCGGGCAACACTTGCCCGCTTCGGCGACCGTCTGGCACGATGCCGTGTTCCACAAGCCGCTCTCGTTCTACCTCTTCGATCTGCCGTTCTATTCCATGCTGCGCAGCTATCTGCTGGCCCTGGTGATTGTGGCGATCCTGGTCTATTGGGTGGTCGCGCGCGGTTGGCAATTGCGCGTCCGGCTGCCGCAGTTCCGCGATTCGCGAGAGATCGATCCCACCATTTTCAGGTTGGAGGGCGGCCTTGAATCGCAGTTCCTTCGCGGCGCGGGAGTGGTTCTGCTGCTGGCTTTGGCTCTCCGGTTTTTCCTGGCTCGCTTTGAGATGGTCTATAACGAACACGGCACGTTTTTGGTAGGAGTCGACTATGTCGACCAATACATCGGCCTGCCGCTCCAGTGGCTGGTGATTGCGGCATGTATCGCGGCGGCGGTCTTAGTCTGGATGCGCCGCTGGGTTCTCGCGGCGTTTATGGGCGTCGCCTTGATCGTTGCTTTCGTGCTGCCGCCGATCGTCTCCGCGCTCTATGTCAAACCGAATGAAATCTCCCTCGAGCGGCCTTACATCGATACCCATATCCATTCGACCCGCAGTGCGTTTGGCCTCGAGCAGCAGGTGAAGGAGATCGACTTCCACGCCGATCCGGACGGCGTGATTGACGTTTCCCAACACCGTCCGTTACTGGACAACGTCCGGCTATGGGATTTCCAGCCGTACCACGACACCATCACCCAGCGCCAAGCGCTGCGAACTTACTACGTGTTCCACGATTCCGATGTGGACCGTTATACCATCGACGGTCAATATAAGCAGGTGCTGCTTTCCCCGCGCGAGTTAGACATCCGGCAGCTTCCCGATGCCCGCGCGAACTGGATCAATCCGGCGTTTATCTATACACACGGTTACGGGCTGGTGCTGTCCGAAGTCAGTAAGATGACTTCCGATGGATTGCCGGTGCTGAGTATCAAAGACGCGCCGCCGGTGGTGGAAACCCCGAGTCTGAAGTTAACCCGGCCTGAGATCTATTACGGCGAAGTAACTCACGAACCCGTGTTTGTGCATACGGCACAGCAGGAGTTCAACTATCCCTCCGGCGAAGATAATGTGCGCTCGACTTATGAAGGCACGGGCGGGATTCCCATTTCTTCCTTCCTGATGCGCCTGGCCGCCGCGGTTCGCGAAGGCGAGCCCAATATCCTGCTCACCGACTATCTCAAAGCGAACAGCCGTATGATGATTCGCCGCCGCGTCCGCGACCGTCTGCAAACGCTCGCCGGGTTTCTGGAATGGGACACCGATCCGTACATGGTAATTACGGATGCCGGCAGGCTTGTTTGGATCGTCGATGGATACACCACCAGCGACGCGCACCCATATTCGCGCGCGGTGGACACAGACACGATGGGGCGCGTCAATTACATTCGCAACGCCGTGAAGGCGACAGTCGATGCATACGATGGGGAAACACACTTGTACGTGTTTGCGCCCGACGACCCGATCATTAACGCGTATCAGAATCTCTTTCCCGATCTGTTTAAGCCCGAATCCGCAATGCCCGCCGACCTGCGGCGCCATGCCCGCTATCCGGAAATGCTGTTCCGGATTCAATCGCAGATCTATCTGACGTATCACATGCTGGATCCACAATCCTTCTATAACAAGGAGGACGTTTGGGACTTAGCGCTGCACGCCGGCGGCCAGGAGGCCGGATCTTCCGCGGTTACTCCGTCATATGTGATGGCGACCTTGCCGGGAGAGACCGGTCCGGAGTTCCTGCAAATCATCCCCTTCACGCCGCACAACAAGAACAACCTCATTGGCCTGATGGCGGCGCGCTGCGATGGAGCGCATCTCGGTGAAGTGCAGGTGCTGCTGCTTTCCAAGCAGAAACTGATTCCCGGCCCCATGAACATCTCGGCCACCATCAATCAGGACCAGAACATTTCCAAAGACCTGACCTTGTGGAATCAGCAGGGCTCGCATGTGCTCCGCGGGCAGATTCTGGTGCTGCCGGTGGGAAATACGTTTCTGTATGTCGATCCTATATACATACAGGCGTCGGAGGGCAGCATGCCGCAGCTCAAGAAAATCGTGCTCGCGACCGGCAATCGCCTGATCTATGCCGATACGTATGACGAAGCGCTGGCGCAGCTTTCCAACGGCGCGCGCGAACTCGTGCAGCAGGCCACGAGCGCGTCCGCCGCGCCCCCGGCTGCTGGTCCCGCCGGCGCGCCCGCTCCGGCTGCGAATAACGGCGCAGCCGATGCCCGTCTGGCCCGCGTGCGCGATCACCTGCAGCGTTATCGCCAGTTGGCGGCGCAGGGCAAGTGGGCGGATGCCGGCAAGGAGTTGGAGGCGATTGAAGCGGAGGTGAAGAAGTAAAGTACTGGTATGAGGCGCGCGCTGCTGATCGCGATTCTCGTGGCAGGGGCTCTACATGGGCAGCCGCGCGCCTGGGAAGACTCCATTACGCTGCCCACGTACCCGGAGGCGCCGCCCGATACCTCTCCGATGCTCGATGCGCTCTCCGAATATCGCGCATGGTATCCGTACACCACGCGCAATCCGCTGAGCAAGAGCCCGAGTCCTGAAGCGTGGCGCCGCATCAACATCGAAAACGAATACCTGGCGTGTTCCTTCCTTCCGGACGTGGGCGGCCGGCTGTATACGTGCATCGATAAACTCAGCGGTCACCCGATGTTCTATGGGAATCCCGTCATCAAGAAGGGCATCGGGTATACACGCAACGCGCTTGCGGCGTTCGGCATAGAGACGAGCTTTGCGTTTGCGCATAGCCGCGATAATGTTTCGCCGGCGGATTTCGCTTTCCGCCAGGACAAAGGCTCGGCCGCCGTTTGGCTGAGCACGACCGATCGCGTGACCGGCCTTCGCTGGGTGGTGCAATACGTCCTGCGCACCGGGCGCGCGGTGCTGGAACAAAACGTGACGCTCTCCAATCCCACATCCGTGCGGCAGCCTTACTATTGGTGGAACAATGCGGAGATCGCCGTCGAACCCGGGACACGCTTTGTCGTTCCCGCGCACGTGATGTCGACGCATGGCGGCACGGCGCTGGAGGCGTGGCCGGTCTCGGGCGGTGTAGACAGAAGCATAGTGGCAAACATCCGAGACCAGTTAGGACTGTTCGCGTACCAGAGCCGCGAGCCGTTTTTCGCCGTCTATCACGCAGGCAGCAAGACCGCGACTGTGCACGTCGCCGACCCGGCCGTAGTGAAGGGCAAAAAGATCTGGGCGTGGGGCTCGAACGATACTACCGGAGAGGCCGCTTTGGTGGACGATGGCTCGCGCTTGATCGAGATTCAGGCCGGCCTGTTTCAGGATCAGGAGACATTCGAGTTTCTGCCGCCGCACAGCGGCCGCAGCTTCACGGACTATTGGCTGCCCGCGCGGGCTCTCGGCGGAATCACGCGCGCCACGGCGGACGCTATTTTGCACTGGGAGCGAGCCGGGAACACGATCCTGGTGGAGTTGAACGTGACGCGGCGCTTCGAAAAGGCGCATCTGCGCGTATCGAGTGGCGATGTTTCAGCCCTGGATGAAACGGCCGATCTTCAGCCCGGCGCAGTCTTCGCGAAAAAAATCGACAACGCCGCTCCAGGGCGCGTCTACCGGCTGGAACTGCGCGACAGTGCGGGGAAGGTGCTGCTGGCGCATTCCGAAGCGCCGTACGATGCAATTTCGGCGGAAGCGGTGAAACTCGGTGCGCAACCCGCAGCCGCGGAGCCGCCGGACACATTCGAGCTCAATGGCCGCTTGCAGAAACAGGAGGATTATTGGCGCGCGTCGCTGGCCAAATCGCCGGACAATGTTGAGGCAAAAAAGTCGTTGGGGCGCCTGCTGGTGATCCGGCATAGCTTCGCCGCTGCTGTGGCGATGCTGGATCAAACGGCAGCCGCTCTGCCTCATGACGCTGAGGTGCATTACTACCTTGCAGTGGCGCAGGCGGCGCTCGGGCGGGACGGCGCCGCTGAACAAAATTTCGCCGCTGCCATCCAGGATCCCCTGCTCGGAGTTGCAGCGCGTTTGGAACTCGCCGAAGCGCACAGCCGCACGGCTCAGGCAAAACGGGCCCTGGCCGAGCTCGGGGAGCTAGCGAAGAACGCGCCAGGATTGTTCGAAGCTGCGGAGGCTCGGATTATCTGGCTGCGAGTTTCCGGACAGAAGGATGCCGCACGCGCTGAGTTGGAGCGGTGGCGCGTAGTTGCTCCGTGGAACTCTTTGCTGCGCGTCGAGGCGGTGCGCCAGGGCGCGAAGGACGACGAGGTTTGGACGCATCTCGGCGCCGATCCCGAACGTGTGTTGGACGTAGCGGATGAGTATCTCGCGGCCGGCGCCTGGCCGGATGCCGTGAACGTGCTCACACGAAAATACGATCCCGTTCCGCCGAATCAGAAGGAACCCGGGAAGGTGTTGCCGCAGGAGAATCCGCTGGTCGCCTATTATGCCGCGTATGCGCGCGTCAAAGCCGGAGAGTCGCCGGAACTGGACCGCAAACGTGCAGCGGGACTGCCGGTGCTGTACGTGTTTCCTCACCGCGCGTCGTCATTCCTGCCGCTCTATAGCGCGGTCGCCGCGAATCGCGACGATGCAGTGGCGCATTGGCTGCTCGGGCTGTTCGAGTTGGACAGCGGCATGATCGATCCCGTGATCGGAGAATGGACGGTCGCGACCGCACAGGCGCAGCGGCTTCCGATGGTGCGACCGCTGCTTGCGGAAGTTCTGAGGCAGTTGAAACACAACGAGGCGGCCGCAAACGCAGTCATCCGCGAAACCGTGAAGACAGATCCGGCGGCGGTGCAGAAGGCGATCGAGCAGGCGCTCCGGAAGTCCCCGGCTCCCTCGGCAAAAGCGGCCGGCGGAACGGAGAAAAGTCTGCCCGCGGTGGGCACGCATGAAGTCGCGGCGCTGGCATTGGTGCGCGCCTCGCAGGGGCAGTTGCAGGCTGCGCTCTCGCTGTTCACCAGCACGAATTTTCCCGATGACCATGAGCCCGATGACGTAAGGTACGCCTATATCGAATTACAGTTACTCCGCTTGCGGGCTATGGCTGCGGCGCACCAGTGTGAGGCGGTATTCAAGGGGCTGGACACGATCGGCGATGAGGATAAATCGCTGCCGTTTACGTTGTACGGTTTCGAGCAGTTCATGAAGCGTGCGCGGTTCCAGTATTATCTGGCGGGCGCCGAATCGGCGTGCGGAGATCAGAAGGCGGCGCGCCGGCGCCTGGCGAAGGTCGCCACACTGAGTGAACCGGTGGAGAGCGAGGATTTCGCGTTTCCCGCGCTGGCGGCGGCGATTGCCGATGACCGCGCGGGCCGCGCGCAGGAGGAGGCGGCTTTGAAGACCGTGGCGGCGGCGCTTGCCAAGACGCCAGCGGACAGGCAAGGGATTCTGCTCTTTTCACAGGCCCTGCTGCTGCGCGCGCTCGGCGAGCGAGACAAAGCGGCAGCCGCGTTTGGAGCGGGCGCCAAGGCTCCGAACATCGGTCATTCGCAGTATTTGAATCTGCTCCAATAGCGCGCAGCAAGCTACAATTGAAAATTCCCATGCTTGCAGAATCCATACAGGAGCTGGAGGCGCGTTCTCTGGCTCGAATCGCTTCGGCGGCCACTATCGAAGAGCTCGAAGCAGTGCGGGTGGATGCGCTCGGCCGCAAGGGTCCGCTGGCGCAGGCCGGCAAGGAGATGGGCAAGCTGTCTCCGGAAGAGCGCGCGCAATTCGGCAAGGTGATCAACGGCGCGAAGCAGAAGCTGGAAGCGGCCCTCGAACAGCGCAAACAGGCACTGGAAGCTGCAGCGCTGAACGCGCGGCTCGATGCGGAGTGGCTCGATTTGACGCTGCCCGCGCCCGGTCCACGCCGCGGTCACCTGCATCCCATCACGCGCATTCAGCGCGAACTCGAAGAGCTGTTCAGTTCGCTGGGCTTTGCCGTTTTGGATGGTCCCGAAGTGGAGACCGAGTATCACAACTTCGACGCGCTCAACATACCCCCGGACCATCCGGCTCGCGACATGCAGGACACGTTCTGGCTCGATGGCGGCAACCTGCTGCGCACCCACACATCGCCTGTGCAGGTGCGCGGCATGGAGCGGCTGGGTCCGCCGCTGCGTATGATCGCGCCGGGGCGCGTGTTCCGCAATGAAAGCGTGGACGCCTCGCACGAGCATACGTTTTATCAGCTCGAAGGCATGATGATCGATCGCGACGTTTCCGTGGCGCATCTGCTGTATTTCATGAAGACGCTGCTGACCGCCATCTTCAAGCGCGATGTCACGGTGCGGCTGCGGCCCGGATATTTTCCGTTCGTCGAGCCCGGCTTCGAGCTCGATATACAGTGCCTGATTTGCGGTGGTTCGGGGTGTCCGGTCTGCAAGCAGAGCGGTTGGGTGGAGCTGTTGCCGTGCGGCCTGGTGAATCCGCACGTTCTGCGCATGAGCGGCATAGACCCCGAGCAGTGGAACGGTTTCGCGTTCGGCCTCGGCCTCACCCGGCTGATGATGATGCGGTACGGCATTGACGATATACGCCAATTGCAGGGCGGCGATCTCAGATTCCTGGAGCAGTTCTAGCCTTGAAGTTCTCATACAACTGGATTCGCGAATTCGTTCCCGGCATGGAAGTGCCGCCGGCCGCGCTGGAGCGTCTCATCACGATGAAGACGGCGGAGTGCGAAGGCATTGAGCCCTACGGTGAATTGCTCGGCGCCGCTTGCGTGGCCCGCGTTGAAAGCGTGGAGCCGATCCCTGGTTCGCACAATGTGAAAGCGGTGGTGGACGCGGGCGGCTACGGCACGAAAACGGTGGTGTGCGGCGCTCCGAACTGCCGCCCGGGCGTGCTGACGGCGTATGTGCCTCTCGGCAAGAAGACCATCGGCGGCGTGGAGAGCGACGGCATGCTCGGGTCGGCGGCAGAATTAGGCATCAACAAGGATCACTCCGGCATCATCGAGCTGGATGCGCAGGTGGGGTCGCCGATTCCCGGGTGCGCGCCGGATTCCGTTATCGAGATCGATAACAAGAGCATCACGCACCGGCCGGACCTTTGGGGACACCACGGCATGGCGCGCGAAGTAGCGGCGATTGCGGGCGGCAAGTTGAAAGACCCGGCACGATTGGAACTGCTGCCAACCGGCGCCCCCGCGATCCACGTGAAGATTGAGGATTACGATCTGTGCCCGCGCTATTCGGCGCTGGTTTTCGAGAACGTGAAGGTGCAGCCTTCGCCGCTGTGGCTGCAGGAGCGCCTGATGGCGATCGGGCTGAACCCGATCAACAACATCGTGGATATGACGAACTACGTCATGGCGGAATTGGCGCAGCCGATGCACGCGTTCGATGCCGGCATTTTGCGCGGCGGCGTCATCACGGTACGGCGCGCGAAGGCCGGCGAGGACTTCAAAGCGCTCAACGACGAGCACTACACGCTCGATCCGTCGAATCTGGTGATCGCGGACGCCGATGGTGCGGTGGCGCTGGCCGGCGTGATCGGCGGCGACCGAAGCTCCATCAACGACCAGACTACGCGGGTGGTGCTGGAGAGCGCGAACTTCAACGCCGCGAGCGTCCGCAAAACCTCGTCCGCGATCAAGCTGCGCACCGACGCGTCGATTCGATTTGAGAAGGCGCAGGATCCGGCGAACACGGTGCGCGGCATCGCACGCGCCATTGAACTGTTACAGGAGATTTCGCCGGGCGTGCGCGTGACCGGCGGAGTGATGGACGCGAAGCGGGAGATCGCGCCGCCTCCTCCCATCGAGCTTCCGCTGGAGTGGCTGGAGCGCAAACTGGGGCGCAGCATCGCCGCCGATGAGGTCCGGCGGATTCTGGAGAGTCTAGAATTCGGCGTCAGCGAAGCCCGGCCGGGCGTGTTCTCGGTGACGGTGCCTTCCTGGCGTGCGACGAAGGACGTTTCGATCAAAGATGACCTGGTGGAAGAGGTCGGGCGGATGATCGGATACGATTCCATTCCGCCGCAGGCTCCCCTGGTCGCCGCGTCCGTCCCGCCGGCGAATCCGCGCCGGAAGTTTCATCATGAGGTTCGGAATGTGCTTGTGGATGAGGGCTTCACCGAGGTGTACAACTACTCGTTCCTGAGCGAGGAAGCAGCCGCGAAGTTCGGATTGACGCAGGAGCAGCATGTACGCGTGCTGAATCCCATCGCCTCGGACCAGGCGCTGATGCGGACCAGTCTGCTGCCGCAGGTGCTGAACAACATCCAGGAGAACGTCAAGCATTTCGAAAATTTCCGCCTCTTTGAAATCGGGCTCGAGATTCATAAGCGCGGCGAGGGACTGCCGGACGAGATTCCCCACGCGGTAGCTGCGCTGTATGCAAAATCGGGGGATGGCGCGGCGGGTCTGTTCGAGTTGAAGCGCGTCGCGGAATGTCTCATGCCCGCGGTGGAAGTCCGGCCGGCGGAAGCGCACGCGTACGAGCATCCGGCGCGGGCCGCAGTGGTGGCGTGGCGCGGCCGGGACGTCGGGCGGTTGTTCGAGTTGCATCCATCGTTGGTGGAAGCCGGGCGCGCGGCGGTTTTGGATCTGGATCTGGGGATCGTGGAATCGTTGTGCGCGGCCGACATCAAATACGTGCCGGTGCGGCGCTATCCTTCAAGCGCATTCGATCTCTCCGTAGTGGCGGCTTCGCGCGAGTTCGCCGGCGATTTGCAGCGGCGGATTGCTTCGTTTGCGGGTCCGCTGCTGGAGTCCATCGAGTGGCTGCGCGAGTACTCGGGCAAGCCGCTGGAGGCGGGCGAGAAGAGCGTGTCGTATCGGGTCACCGTCGGGTCGCCCGAGCGAACGCTTTCGAGCGACGAGATCACCGGCATTCGCGAGAGCATCATCGCGGGCATGCAGGCGCAGGGGTACAAGCTGAGGGTGTGAGCACGCGCCGCGCCACTTCCGGCGGATGGGTGAAGCGCACGCGGGGCCATTGCCGGTGGTGCGGGTCGGCGGTTCCGAAGGGGCGGTTCACGTTTTGCGGCGAAGCGTGCGTGCACGAATGGAAGCTGCGCACCGACCCCGGATACTTGCGCGACAAAGTCTTCGAGCGGGACCGCGGCGTGTGCGCGCTGTGCGGGCTGGATACGGAAGCGGTGCGCAAGAGCAAGCGCAAGCTCGATTTCGCCGCGCGGCGCGAATTCGAAGACGAGTGGGGACGCCGGAAGTCGTTATGGGACGCGGATCACATCCGGCCCGTCGCCCAGGGCGGCGGTGAGTGCGACCTTTCCAATATCCGGACATTGTGCCTGAAGTGCCACCGCGTCGCGACCGCGGCTTTGCGGCAGTTGCTGAAAGAGAAACGTTCGGGAACGTCCGCTGGCAACCTTGATGCCCAAGAAAAGGTGGAGATAGTCATGCCCGGAAAAAAAGCGCACAAGCCGCGGAATATTGCAAATGCAGGGATGCACGGCGTGCATAAACCGCTCGACCCCAGCCGCAAGAGCACCGGCCAGACGGACGGCCAGTTCGATCGCGATATGAAGGGGCGTAAAGGACAGTTCGGGGGCGCAGGCGATTCGCCTTTAACCAAGAAGTAGGCGCGGCGCTTCGCTACGCACAAGTTAGCGACCGGTCAGGAGACCGGTCGTTACCTTCCTCAGGTCGTCCAGCAGAACGTCCGGTTTGAGCCTTTCCAGTTCCTCGGGTGGCGTAATTCCGGTTTTGACTGCGACCGAGCGGATTCCGTTTTCCCGCGCAGCTTGAATGTCCGGCGGCGCGTCGCCGATCAGCGAAATCGGCGCATCTCGGGCAATCCAGGATTGAACGAGGGCCGTTCTGATTGCCAGTTTCGCCAGGCCGGCTCTCGTCTTCGCCATCTCGCCAAACGCTCCGTAATGAAAATAGCCGTCGAGGCCTGCGCGGTTCAGCTTGCGCCAGCCAATGCGCGTCAGGTTCCCCGTCACAAGCGCCAGCAGCAGCCGCTCACCGGCGAGTCTGGCGAGCAACTGTTCCACGCCCGGGCAATGCTTGTCATGGAGCGCGGGGCACACCCGCAGGTAATAGTCTTCGGCGGCCCGCTGAATTCGCGCCATCTGCGCGCGCGCAACCTGCGGCGGCGCTCCCGCCTTCCGCAGCATGATGCGGATGATGTCCGGGTCCAACATCCCTTGCACGGGAATGCCTTCTGTCGTCGAGTCGAAACCGGTTACGCTGCGGATGCCTTGCACCAGCGCCTCGCGATGATGCGGACCGGCGCGCCTCACGAGCGTGCCATCAATGTCGAACAGAACCAGTCCGCGGAAAGTCACAAATCGGATCATAGCAAGACGTCTGGTCGCTACAATAAAAACGTGCACCGCAACAAGTTTCGAATCGGCCTCATCCAGATGTCGTGTTCCAAGGACCCGGCAGGCAATTTAGCAAAGGCGGAAAGCCGCATCCGCGAAGCCGCGGCGCAGGGCGCGCAGATTATCTGCGTGCAGGAATTGTTTCGCAGCCAGTACTTCTGCCGCGAGGAAAACGCCGACCTGTTCGACCTCGCTGAGCCGATTCCCGGACCAACGTCCGAAAGCTTCACCCGGCTCGCCGGCGATTTGGGAGTGGTGATCGTCGGCAGCGTCTTCGAGCGGCGTACCGCGGGCGTGTATCACAATACCGCGATGGTGATCGACGCCGACGGCGAGTTGCTCGGCATCTATCGCAAGATGCACATTCCCGACGATCCGCTGTATTTCGAGAAGTATTACTTCACGCCGGGCGACCTGGGATTCCGCTGCTTCGATACGAAATTCGCGCGCATCGGCGCGCTGGTGTGCTGGGATCAGTGGTACCCCGAAGCGGCGCGGCTGGCGGCGCTCAACGGTGCGCAGGTGCTGTTCTACCCTACGGCGATCGGCTGGCACCCATCGGAGAAGGCGGAGTTCGGCGCCGCACAGCACGATGCGTGGCGCACGATTCAGCGGTCGCACGCCATCGCGAATGGAATTTATGTGGCGGCAGTGAACCGGGTGGGCTACGAAGGTCCGCCGGAACACGGGCTGGAGTTTTGGGGCGGATCGTTCGTGGCCGATCCGTTCGGCCAGGTGCTGGCGGAAGGCACGCACGACCAGGAGCAGATCCTCGTCGTGGAGTGCGATCCGCGGCGCACCGAAGAGGTGCGGCGAAACTGGCCATTTCTGCGCGACCGGCGCATCGACGCGTACGCGCCCATTCTGAGCAGGGTGATCGATTGAAAGTAAAAGCTCCGCCTGCGGCGGCGGGCTATCGGATGCCGGCGGAATGGGAGCCGCATTCGGCAACGTGGATTGCGTGGCCGCACAATCGCGAAGATTGGCCGGGCCGCTTCGCGCCCATTCCCTGGGTCTATGCGGAGATCGTGCGCAAGCTGAGCCGCTTTGAGCGCGTCGGCATTCTCGTAGACGATCGGGCTCTGTGCGAAGGGGCTCGCCGGATTCTGCGTAAGGCAGGCGCGGACCTGGCCGCGATGGACTTCCTGATCTGCCCCACAAATCGTGTCTGGACTCGCGACTATGGCCCGATTTTCGTTAAGAACAAGCGCGGCGAAGTAGCCATCACGCGCTGGCAGTTCAACGCGTGGGCGAAGTACGACGACTGGCGTCAGGATGTCGAAGTACCGGCCGCGATTGCCGCTGAGCTGCGGATGCCGGCCTTCCAGCCGGGAATGCTGCTCGAAGGCGGTAGCATCGACGTCAACGGCGAAGGTTTGTTGCTGACCACAGAGGAGTGCCTGCTGAGCGACGTGCAGGCGCGGAACCCCGGGTTGAGCCGCGCGGATATCGAGGCGCGCATGCGCGCGTATCTCGGCGTGAAGAAGGTTATCTGGCTGCACAAGGGCATCGTGGGTGACGACACGCACGGACACGTCGATGACATCGCGCGGTTTGTGTCGCCGGGCGTGGTCGCGGCGGCGTTTGAGCGCGACCGCACAGACGCGAATTACGAGCCGCTGCGGGAGAACATCGAAATCCTGCGGCGCGCCGGTCTCACCGTAGTGAAACTGCCGATGCCCGCGCCCCTGGTATTCAACGGTCAGCGGCTGCCGGCGAGCTATGCGAATTTTTATATTGCCAACCGGCAGGTGCTCGTGCCCACGTTTAATGACCCGTCGGATCGCGTGGCGCTGGGTACGATAGCGAAGCTGTTTCCGGATCGCGAAGTGGTGGGGATCAACTGCACGGAGTTGATCTGGGGTCTCGGGGCCCTGCATTGCATGACTCAGCAGCAGCCCGCGTAGGGGCTCAAGGACTGCCGGTGAAGTCAGGGCACGAGTAGTACTTTCAGCACTCCTTTTTGCGCTGCGCGCTCGAACGCTGCCGGCGCTTCCCGCAGCGGGAAGCGATCCGCGATCATGTCCTCCACCCGAATCAGCTCGTGGGCCAGCAGCGGCATGGCGGCTTCGAAGCGGCCGCAGCGCGACCCTACCAGAGTCAGCTCATTTACGATGATGGGCGCGGTGTCGATGGGTACCTGGCCGTGCACGGTCGATTTCATAATGACGGTTCCGAGAGGTTGCGTCATGGCGGCCGCCGTGTGGAGCCCGTCCGGGCTGCCGGTCGCGTCGACCGTCCACCGGTATACGGCCGTGGGCGGTGGGGAGAGGCGGCTCTCGACCCCGGCAATCCGCATCTTCTCGGGATGATGCCCGTAGAGGTGCACCTTGAAGCCGTGCGCGTTGAGCACTTGCGCGATCAGCAGACCCAGTTTCCCGTCGCCCAGAACTGCCACCGTCGCATGGGGCGGAATCTGTACCTGGTCCAGTATTTCGCAGGCGGCGGCAAGCGGCTCGGTGAAGACGGCGCGCTCGGTGGGGATTCCGGCCGGGATCGCATGGAGGTTGCGCTCGGGAAGGGTGAAGAATTCCTGGAACGCTCCCGGATGATTCACGATGCCGAGCACCGTGCGATTCGGGCAATGGCGGAACAGCCCCTTGCGGCACCACTCGCAAGCCATGCAAGCCAGATTGATCTCGCCCGTAACGCGCCGTCCAATCAGCGCGCGATCGTCCGCCGCGGCGACTTCGGCTACGAATTCGTGCCCGGGAGTGCCGGTAAACCCGTAATAGCCGCGCTGCAGTTCCAGATCGGTATTGCAGATGCCGCCGCACAGCAGGCGCAGCAATGCAAAACCGTGCGGACGCGGCGGCTGAGGTACTTCGCGCACGCTCACGGCGCCGTTTTCCAGGTGTACGGCCAGCATGACCCTATAATAAAGGCTTCAACCCAATGGCCGCCCAACTTGCCTGTTTTGAACCCCACTGCCGCGAACGATACGGAATCGAAGAGACCATTTACAACTGCCCGAAATGCGGAGGTTTGCTCGAAGCGGTTTACGATGCGCCGGCGATGGCAGCGGACGAACTGAAGAAGCTATGGCGCGAGCGGCGGCTATCGAATGTGCCGTTGAATCAGAGCGGCGTCTGGCGATATCGCGAGTTTTTTCCGTTTCTCGACGACTATTCGCGCGTGGTCACGCTGCGCGAGGGCGATACGCCTCTGCTGGCCGGCAAACTCGCGGCGGAGTACGGCGGCCTGGACTCGCTGGTTTTCAAGCATCAAGGCTTTAACCCGACCGGATCTTTCAAGGACAACGGGATGACGTGTGGCGTGGCGCAGGCACTGCGGCTCGGCATGGAGCGCGTGGCGTGCGTTTCGACGGGAAACACGTCGGCATCCATGGCGGCGTACGCGAGCGCGGCCGGGCTGCAGCCTGTCATTTTCATTCCGCACGGCAACATCGCTTACGGCAAGTTGGCGCAGGCGCTGGAGTACGGCGCGCGCACGCTCCAGGTGGAGGCGAACTTCGACCAGATATTGGCCATGGTGCGGGAACTAGCGGAGAAACTCGGGATCTATCTGTTGAACTCGATCAACCCCTTCCGCATCGAAGGCCAGAAGACCATCATGACGGAACTGATGGACCAGCGCGATTGGCGCGTGCCGGATTGGGTGGTGCTGCCCGGCGGAAACCTGGGGAACACGTCGGCATTCGGCAAAGCGCTGCGCGAGATGAAAGAGTGGGGCCTCATTGATCGGCTGCCGCGGTTGGCCGTGGTGCAGGCCGCCGGTGCATCGCCGTTTTACGAGCTGTATCGAGGCGGCGAGGGCGCGCAGTTCCGTGCCGTGGGGAATCCCAAGACCCTGGCTACGGCAATTAAGATCGGCGATCCTGTTTCCTGGCCGAAGGCGCTGCGCGAGGTGTGGGTGTCGGGAGGCGTGGTGGAAAGTGTCACGGAACAGGAGATCGCGGACGCCAAGGCGGTGATCGGAAGGTGCGGAATCGGGTGTGAACCGGCTTCGGCCGCGACCCTGGCGGGGATTCGAAAACTGACGGCCAGCGGGACCATTGGAGCCGACGAAGATGTGGTCGCGGTACTCACAGGCAATATCCTTAAGGATCCGGACTACATTCATCAGTACCACACTGATGGATTAACCTCACCTGACGGTGCCCGTATCGCCTCTACCTTCGGGAATAAACCTGAAGTAGTAGGTTATAACTTAGGCGATATCGAACGTAAACTATACAGATAACGTACTTTCACCCGCATTTGCGGGTAGTACGGTACCCACAATTTAGAATAGGGGACCTCCTGTCTTTCTTATTGTGAAATCTTAGACGTTCTGGTACATGTGTACTATGCTCCCGAAGAAAGCTCCCATCGAGATCTCAAGTGCACGAGGTCACCAGCAGGAACTGGATCACCTCTACGCCCGCAGAACCCAGATCGATACGCTCATCGAATCGCTCGAAGAGTACGAACGCCTGCGTTCGGCACGCCTCGAACGAACGCGGAAAACAGCGTAGATCAACGTGCGAGTAGCGCCTGTATCCGCGCGCCGAGTTCACTTTCAGATACCGCACCCGGGTGGTAGTAACGGACGATCCCTCCACGATCGATCAGGACCAGGGTGGGCGTTGTGCTCGCTCCGTACGTCTGAAAATTGACTGCGCTGAGGGGCGCGCTCATGTCCGGCAGCGCACTGTAGAATTGGCGGCGGACGGCGTCGATATACGGCTTTTCGACGGCGGGCGGTGCCTCATTGCCTCCGGCGACGTAGCCATAGAATCGGGTCGGGCCGACGATGGCAAGCCGCTGGCCGAACCGGGAGTGCAGGTTGGCGAGGATGGCGACCTCCTGTTTACAATCGCCGCACCAATGAGCCCAAAAGAAGAGCAAGGTCACCTTACCGCGCAGGCTGGTTAGCGTAGGAGGTTTGGGGCCGAGCCAAGCCGTGGCGTCGAGTTGCGGCGCCGGTTTTCCTTCCATGCTCAGCAGGTTCAGATTCTTGCGGATGCGCTCGACAATGGAGGTCCCGGCGAACAGTTTGGCTTGCTGTTGCAGGTAAGGGATGGCTTCGGAGCGCTGGCCTTGAGCGGTGAGGGCCTGGGCATGGACTTCGATGGATGCTCCAACGGCTGTGGGCAGGTACGGATCGGCATCGAGACGGCGATTGTGGAGAAGGGCATCGGACATCGCGCGGGTCTGGAGAGCGGTGCGGTCGGCCTCGGCATACTGTTTGGCGGCGAGCTCGCCGCGCGCGATCCAGGAGAGGGCTGCGGCAGCTTCCGAGGTTTTGCCGGCGGCGCGCACCTTTTGCTCGGCGGCGGGGAGGTTTCGGGCGTCGATGAGAGTGCGGACATCATTGATCAGAGAGCCAGCCAGCAAGAGTGGGAGCGCAAGCATCCTACCATTTTAGCGAAGCAGTAGCGACCGGTCTCCAGACCGGTTGCAGGCGCGCAGAGCGCGCCTGGTCTTTACAGAAGCGAGTCGAAGTACTGGGTCAGCGAGGGATCCGTCCAGTCGGCGCCCTCGGCGATCTTTTTCAGCACGCGGCCTTTGGCATCGATGATGTAAGTTTCCGGGTACATGTAGGTGCCGAAGTCCTCGTGCAGCTTGGAATCGCGCGCGGTGAGGAATGCCGGACGATACTTCTGCAGGAAGGCGCTGTAAGCTTTCGCGTCCTTGTCCACGCTCAGTGCAAGCACTACGACACCTTTGGGCGCGTAGGCCTGCGCGAACCGGCTGAGCGACGGCGTCTCCTGCACGCAAGGCGGGCACCAGCTCGCCCAAAAATTGAGGACCAGCACTTTGCCTCCAAAATTCGGGAGCGAAACAGTGCGTCCGGAATCCGTTGCAATTGAAAAATCGGGGGCCGAATCACCGGCGACGACAACGCGTTCGTGGATGGCGGCGTAGAGTACGAAAATCAGGGCGGCTGCAAGGAGGACGACACCCGCGCGCAGCACGCGGTCAACTTTGACGCTTTGCATGGGAAAGAACTACACTCTAATTGTATCTCCAGGACGCCCGCGGGCGTCGAAAAAAGCAACAAATGCTGATCACGCGGAAAGTGGAATTCTCGGCTTCTCACGTCTGCCGAAATCCCGGTCTATCCGAAGAGGAAAACCGGAAATTGTTTGGCATGGCGGCTAATCCGCGCGGCCACGGCCATAACTACGTGCTCGAGGTGACGCTCTCCGGCGATCCCGATCCCGTAACCGGTATGGTGCTGGATTTGAAAGAGTTAAAGGAAACGCTGAACCGCCTCGTAGTGGACATTTACGATCACCGCTTCCTGAATTACGAGGTGCCGCCCTTCGATCGCGTGGTGCCCACGACGGAAAACATCGCGCGCGACATCTGGCAGCGGCTGGAACCGGCGATCGCCGGCGAGCGCAGGCGCCTGCATGGGGTTCGCGTCTATGAGACCCCGGACCTGTTCGTGGACTATTTCGGAGAGCAGCCGTGTTCCGCCTGACGCGGCGGTACGGGTTCTCGGCCTCGCACCGGCTGCACGCGCCGCAGTTGAGCGATCAGGAAAATCGTGAACTTTATGGCAAATGCAACAATCCGTTCGGTCATGGCCATAACTATGTCGTGGAAGTGAGCGCTCGCGGGCCCATAGATCCTGCAACGGGATGCGCCGTCGCGACTCCAATACTTGACGCACTCGTGATGCGATGCGTCACAGAGCCGCTGGACCGCCGGAATCTGAACGAAGAGGTCGCCGAATTCGCGACTGCCGTGCCCACCAGCGAGAACCTGGCGGTAGAGATCTGCCGCCGGCTGAAAAGGAGCTGGCAGGATGCGTTCCCCGGCGAATGGCCGAAGCTGGAAAAAATTCGTATCGCCGAAACGGAACGGAACATCTTTGAAGTGAAAGCCGATGAAATCGAATAAAGCACTTGTGAAGGTCATACGTCCGAAAGAGGAACCCAGCCTCGCGCCGCTGGTGAAGGAGATGCTAGCCGCTCTGGGAGAAGACCCTCAACGCGACGGTTTACAGCGAACGCCGCAGCGGGTAGAGCAGGCGATGAAGTTTCTGACCAGCGGGTACCAGGCCGACATTCAGAAGATCCTCAATGGCGCCTTGTACGAAGTGCAGTATGACGAGATGGTGCTGGTAAAGGATATCGAGTTCTTCAGCATGTGCGAGCACCACATGCTGCCCTTTTACGGCAAGATGCACGTAGCGTATCTGCCGCGGCACCGGGTGATCGGGCTGAGCAAGATTCCGCGGATCGTGGATGCCTTCGCGCGGAGGCTGCAGATCCAGGAACGGCTTACGCAGCAGGTAGCGCAGACGATTCAGGAAACGATCGACCCCGTCGGCGTAGGCGTGATTTGCGAAGCGCGGCACTTCTGCATGATGATGCGGGGTGTCGAGAAGCAGCATTCCGGCGCGATGACAAGCGCCATGCTCGGCGCATTTCGCGACCGCAAGGAGACGCGCGATGAATTTCTTTCGCTGGTGAATCATCGCGGCATGACATACTAGCGCGGGATGTTACAATACCGATAATTCGGTATGAAAGTCGTAATAGCCCTGTCGCTAGGTTTTCTTCTCGGCGCCGTCTGCCGCTGGTTCGATATTCCCGTTCCGAGTCCGCCGAAACTATTGGGCGCTCTGCTGGTTCTGGCCGTGACCGTCGGGTATATGGCGATGGACAATTGGATGTCCGGGAAGTCCGTGCAGGCAGCGGCGCAAGTGCAGGTCGAGGAGCCCGTCGGGCACCGCTAAGCCTCCCTTCCAGCGGGCCGTTACAGCCGGCCAAGCATGCGGCGGCGTAGCGAGTCCAAAGCCATTTGACAGGTAAACGCCCGGATTCGTGCGCGGTCTCCGATGAACTGCCGGTGGATCACGTGCGTACCGGCCGCATCGGCGATTCCGACGTACATGGTTCCCGTGGGCGCTGTTTCCGTGCCGCCGCCGGGACCTGCAAATCCGGTGATGGAGAGCGCGTACGCCGATCCGGTGCGGCGGCGAGCCCCGGCAGCCATCGCTTCGGCGGTTTCCCGGCTCACCGCTCCGAATTGCTTGAGGATTTCGAGCGGCACGCCGAGCAGTTCCATCTTCATGGTCTCGGTATACGTAATGAAACCTCCGGCGAAGTAGTCGCTGCTTCCGGCCACGCTGGTGAAGCGCTCGCCGAGCATCCCGCCGGTGCAGCTTTCGGCCACCGATACCGTCGCTTTCGCCGCGCGCAGCATGTTGCCGACCACGACTTCGAGCGGATCTCCGTTGCGTGAGTACAGCCTCTCCCCGAGCAACAACTCGATAGGGCCGCCCACTTCGGCCAGCAGCGCGTCGGCTTCGGCGACGGTCGAGCAGCGGGCGCGCAGATGCACTTGAAGATCGCCATTGTGCGCCAGGATCGTGGTGACCGGATTGGTGTACTTCGTGTAGACGGGGGCGATGAGCTGATCGAGGTCGCTCTCACTCATTCCGGCGATACGGAGGAACATGGTGCGGATCGCGAGCTTCGGAAGCACGCGCGCCAGTCGGGGGAGGCACTGGCGTTCGAACATCGCTTTCAGCTCATGCGGCGGACCCGGCAGCAGAATGACGAACCGTCCGGAATCCTCCACCCACTGCCCGGGCGCCGTGCCGCGATCGTTTGGCAGCATGGCGGCGCCTTCCACGATGAAGGCCTGGCGCTTGTTGACTTCGGCCATTTTCCGGCCCATACGAGTGAATCTCTGCTCGAGCGTTTCGGCAATCTCGGGGTGAAAGATCATCCTGCGGCCCAGTGCCTGGGCTACGGCGTCGCGAGTGAGGTCGTCTTCCGTGGGGCCTAGACCGCCGGAGATAATCACGATTTCAGAGCGCGAGATGCCGAGGCGGACGGCTTCGGCGAGGCGGTCGCGATCGTCGCCGATCACGCACTTGGTGACCACTTCGACGCCGACGTTATTCAGTTCTCCGGTGAGGTACAGGGAGTTCGTATCGACGCGCTCCGGCGTCAGCATTTCCGAGCCGACTGCGATGATTTCCGCGTTCATCAGTACAGAGGATACCCTTTGATGCCGATGTCCACGCGATAGAGAGCGTTCGTAGTGGCGACGATCATAGCGCGCGATGGAGTGAAGGCGAGACCGACGATCCCGGGGCCGGAGAGGAAAAGGTCGGCCTTCTTCTCGGGATTCACGCGGACAACGCCTTTGCGCCCGGAGACCGATGCTGCGACATAGAGATTGCCTTCTTCATCGAAGGCCATGCCCTGCGGACGTCCGAGGCCGCGGTAAAACACCTCGACCTCGCCATGATCGGACACGCGGTGGACGGCATCGAAGCTGGAAGTGGTGGGGCCGGTGACGTAAAGGTAATTGTCGGGGCCGAAGGTGAGATGGTAGGCGGAGATGGAAGGCTCCAGCGTGGCGAAGACGAAGATCTGGCGGTTGGGGCTGATCTTGAAGATCGTGCCGCTGCGGTCGCCGACGTAGAGGTTGTGCTCGCGGTCGAACGCGATTCCCGTGGCGACGCCCATGCCCTCTACGAACACACTCATGTTGCCGTTGGGGGTGATTTGGTAGATCACGCCATCGTGCCGGCTCGAAATGTAGAGCATGCCTTCGGCATCGAAGGCCAGCCCGGTGGCGTTCATCAGCTCATTGATAAAGGGCTTGACGGTGAAGTTGAGGTCCACCTTATAAACGGCGACCGGCACCTTCTGGCCGCGCGAGCCGCTGAAGGTGCTGTAGATATTGCCGAACGAATCGATGGCGGGGTTGGCGACCGGGTGCAGGGAATCGGCGATGGGCACTCCGATGTCGCAGGCCCACGATTCGCTGGTCTGTTTGCCGCTGGCGATGACGAGCTCACCGGCGGTAGCGCCATCGGGGACGCGGGCGATAACGAAGGAATCGGAGCCGATGATGACGGGCGCGGTGACTTCACCGATGACGACGCGCGGCCGGTCCGCTTTCGCGAAGCCTTTTCCGCGGATTTGCAACTCACCGCCAGCAATTGCGGCCGGAGGCGTCACCTGACTGATTTGAGGCCGGGGATCGGCGGATTTGCGGAGAGCCATATCTATATCAGATTGAAACATTGGGCTGCGAACAAGACAACTGCCGCGTAGACGCCAGCCATTGCGTCGTCGGCATTGATTCCGATTCCACCGGGTAGAGCTTCGAGCTGGCGCACGGGGAACGGTTTCCAGATATCAAACAGGCGAAACATGGCGAAGGCGACAAGGAACGTCCTCCAGCCGTACGTACTTGCCCCGGCGAGCGAGATCCACTGGCCGAGGACTTCATCGACCACCACAAACCCGGGGTCCTCCACTCCGGCATCGCGCGCCGCCACGCCGGCCGCCCAGATCGCCGGAAGAGTGAGGAGCGCGGCGAGCGCAAGGAAGTGCCAGCGCGTGAAGCCGAGATAGCGCACCAGCGGGACGGCGATGGCAATTGCCGCGAGGGAACCCGCTGTGCCGGGAGCCCTCGGCGAGCGGCCGCACCCGAACCAGGTGGCAATCAGCGTGGCGGCCGGGCTACTCCTCTTCGTCATCTTTTTTCATGGGCGCATCCGAAGGGATGGCGTACTTTCCGGTAGCCCAATTCCCGAGATCCAGAATGCGGCAGCGCTCGCTGCAGAAGGGATAATCCGTATCCGATTCTTTAACGTCCTTTTTGCAAATCGGGCACTTCATAGAGTAGCGACGGGGGCGATGGAAATCAGCGGAGACGGCGCGAAACGCGGCGCGTCTTCAGTGGCGCGTAGCAGCGTGCCCACCAGATCGTAGTCGTGCGATTCTGTGACGCGCAGCATGCGAATTTCGCCGGAGCGCGGTTCGGAGCCTTCAAAATCGTTGACGAGCACGACGCCATCGATTTCCGGAGCTTGCGTGGGAAGGCGCCCTTCCCAAAGCAGGTCCGTTTCTTGCGAGCGACCCTCCACCAGCACAGGGAATTCGGCGCCGGCGAGCTTGCGATTGCGCGCGCGCGCGATCTTCCGCTGAATCGCCATCAGGCGGCGCTTGCGATTGTGGATCGTGCGGCCGTCCACTTTGCCGTCCAGCGCGTAACTGCCGCTGGTGTCCTCGTCGGAATAGGTGAAGACGCCGAGATTGTCAAAACGCGCCGCCTCCACGAAGGAGCAGAGCTCTTGAAAATCGGCATCGGTTTCCCCCGGGAAGCCCACGATGAAGCTGGTGCGGATCGCGACGCCCGGAATGGTGCGGCGGATGCGCTCGAGCAGCTTGAGAAAGATATCGCCATTCGCTCCGCGCTTCATCCGCTTCAGCACGGCAGCACTGGAGTGCTGCAGCGGCATATCGATGTATTTCACCAGCGCGGGGTATTCGGCAATCGTATCGAGCAGCGCCTGCGTGACCTTGTTGGGATATGCGTAAAGGAAGCGAATCCACTTCTCGCGCGGCGTCTCGATTTGTGCGAGGCGCGCGAGGAGACTGGCCAAACCATCCTTGAGCCCCAGATCTTCGCCGTAGCAGGTGGTGTCCTGCCCGATTAGATTGATCTCGCGAACTCCCTGCTGGAACAGCCGGGTGGCTTCGCTGATTACCGATTCGAAGCGGCGGCTGCGAAACGCGCCGCGATACTGTGGGATGACGCAAAACGTGCACGGGTGGTCGCAACCCTCGGCAATCTTGATGTACGCGAAATGCTTCGGAGTCGCGAGCACGCGCGGCGTGAGGTCGTGATACAGGTATGGCGCCGGCGCGGCGGAACCCGGCTCTTCGCCTTCGCAGAGCGCGACGATGCTCTCGAGCTCATTGGTGCCGACGAGCGCGTCCACCTCAGGCAGTTCCTTGCGGATATCGCCGCGATAGCGCTCCACAAGACACCCGGCGACGATCAGCTTTTTCGCCCGCCCGATCTTCTTGTATTCGGCCATTTCGAGAATGGTGTCGATGGATTCCTTCTTGGCGGGGTCGATGAAACTGCAGGTGTTGACGACCAGGACCTCGGCCTGGTCGGGGTGAGGAGTGAGCTCATGGCCTTTGGCCACAAGTTGGCCCATCATGACTTCACTGTCGACTAAATTTTTGGGGCAGCCGAGGCTGACGAAACCGATTTTCAAAGCGTGTGATCCAAACGGGAGTGCTCCTTTCAGGATAGCATTGAGGGTCTGGATGAAGACGTTTTTAGCGCTGGTGCTGTTGACGGGGCTCTGCGGTGCGGCTGAATTGTGTCCGCAGGGCGCGGCGGACGTCAGCAAGGGCGCGGCTGCCGGCGTCCAGTGGCAGGTGTATGAGCGGCAATATCCCTCGCCGAAACACTGCATTGCGAGCACACTGACGGCTCAGACCACGGTGTCCTGGCGCGCCGCCGGTATCGAGAATGCCGCTGTTCGGGGGCGGCTGGGGGTGTCTCTGTGCTGCTTTGACAGCGTGCAGGGGACGTCCGGAGCAATCGCTGCGGGCGAGATTCAGGCGAACGCTTGGAGCATCGCCCCGGCGGAAGAGGGCGCCAGGAATCACAAAGAAGGTTTTCCCGATTTGATTGAGGAAGATGCACGAATCAGCACCATCGAAATTCGCGGGACGCTTTGGGACGGCTCGAAACCGGTTCGAGTGGACTTGCTGCTGAAATGCTCGGCGTCTCAGTTCGCGAAGGAGTACGCATACCAGTTCACGATCACCGACCGCTCTCCGGACCCGATCCGCCTCGACTGGAACCTCCTCGATGACCTGCGGAGCGGCCTGAAACCATCGGTCCAGGTGAGTGGGGTGACTCGCACGCTGCTCTTCCTGACAAAGGCTGAGCCGCAGGAGGTAGAGAGTGTCTTAGAAATCAGCAGCTTGGGCGGGATTCTTGTGGGTAAGTTCCACGCTCCTGGGTTTACCTCGCGGAAAAGTGAACATTAACTAAAAAGTACATTGACGTACGCGGCTCCTTTAGATACAGTGACCACTAGTACAAAAAGGAGTGATGCGTCACAGCGATGTGACGGCGTCAGGTGACCTCCAAGTTGACTCGCAACCGGCGCTCCCCGGCTTGCTTTCAAGTTCCCGCTCGTCACCCACGCAGATTCGCTTGCAGTCGAAGTCTGTTGTTTAGGGAGAAGTAATATGCCGAAAGCGGCAATGCGATTCATGTTCTGGCTGGTGGTGGCGATGAGCGGATCCAGCTTAGCCCACGCCTACACGCGAGCTTATGTCGTTAACAACACGGGCCAGGCGGCGTACACATTACACGTGAAGCTGGCGCACCCGGCCGCGCAGAACTCCGCCGGCTCCGGCTATTCGCAGGCGGACTTTGGAATGGTGCAGCTCAGTTCCGATGGCACGACCATCGTCTTCAGCAACCCGCTGAACGCGTTTGGAATTGCCGCGGGGCAAACGGTTTGGATCGGGTGGAGCGATCTGGACACCACTCTGCCGGCCGACATCGTGTCGTATTACTGGACGGACGCCGCGGGCAACATGGTCGGCGGCATGCAATATCCTTCACCGGATAACAACGGGGACCCATCTCTGCAGACGGATATGCAGAACATTCTGCAGAACGGGACGGGAAGCGGTGGGGATCCGGCACTGGGCACGACAACCACACAGACCGATCCAACCACAACTACTACGACGACCACCACCACGTCGACGGATCTACTGCCTCCCGATACACAGGGGAACCAACCCGGCAGTAATCAACAATTGACGACCAACCCGAACGATCCTTCGTTTACGGGGAACGACTCGTTAGTGACTCCGGAGCCGGGAAGCGCTCTCCTGCTGATGGGTGCTCTGGTGCTCGGCGCATGGGTCCGCCGCCGGAGCCTCATCCGGCGGTGAAATTCAGGATCGACAGTCGGGCGGGCGCCGTCGCGGCGGCACTGCTCTCGGCGACATTAATGGGCGTCGCGCAATGCCAGCCGGGCTTTGGTTGGCTCGCGCTCGCCGGCATGGCGCCGTTGTGTCTGACGATGCGGTGGGATCGCTTCATGACGGCATGGCTGTCACTGGCGACGTTCGGGGCAGCGCTCACAGCGATGACCGGACAGTGGATCCGGCTCACTGCGCCAGGGTTCGTCTGGTTGCTGGTGGCGGCGATCGTGTATCAGGCGGCGCTTGCGGCGATTCCCGCGGCAGGCGTTTGGGCGATAGGGCGGCGTGTCGAGGGTAGAGCCGCTTTGCTGTTTCTGCCGGTCTTCTGGGTCGCGATGGAACTGCTGGAACGGCACGCGTTTTTTGGAATTTCCTGGGCCCTGGCCGGGTTGCCCCTCGCCGATTACGCCGCATTTCGCGAAACGGCGAGTATTGCGGGGCCGGAAGCGCTGAGCTTCGCCGCAGTCGCGGTAAGCATCGCGCCGGCACTGATTGCGCGGTCATCGGGGCGCGTTCGATTGCTGGCAACGTTGCAGGGCGCGGCCATTCTGGTTGCGGTGTTTGCCTTCGGGTATGCCCGCGGCGGTAGCGGTTCGGAGGCCGTTACCGCGAAGATCGCGGTGGTGCAACCCGTGATTGCGCAGGAGACGCGGTGGGACCGGACCGAAAACCGGCCGCCGCTGCTACAGCGCATGAACCGGTTGATCGACCGCGCGGCGGCACAGTCACCGCGCCTGATTGTGCTGCCCGAAGGTTCGTTGCCGGGACTGGTGCATCGCGAGCGTGATCTCGCGGAGTTCGCGACCGGAGCGGTGGAACGCACCGGTCGTCCGCTGCTGTTCGGGTCGGTGGTCGCTGATGACGCGGGCAATTTTTTCAACGCGGCGATACGGATCGGGACGGACGGGACAGTCGACGAGTATCGCAAGCGGAAGCTTGTGCCTTTCGCCGAGCGCACGCCGTGGCCGTTCGGCAACACGCAGCCTGACGGCTGGGTGAAATTCACTCCGGGCTCCGATGCCCGGTTGATGCCTTTAAACGCAGCTACCAGCTTCGGCGTGGCGATGTGTCTGGAAGACACCTATCCCGATCTCGCAAGAGATGCTGTAGGTCAAGGCGCGAGCTTCCTCATCGCGCTGGTGAACACCGAATCGTTTAAGGACACCAGCCAGCCACTCGCTCACTTGCGGCGTGCGCAATTGACCGCGGCTGCGGCGGGCATTCCGATTCTCCGCGCGGCGAATAGCGGAGTTTCCTGCTCGCTCGACGCCCATGGCCGCATACTCGCTCAAGTCCCCGCAAATCGCGAGGAGGCGGAAGCGCTACCTGTGGCGATACTGCCCGCCGCGACGCTCTACGGGGCGGTCGGCGATGGCGGCGTCCTGGCGATGCTCGCGATGTGGTTCTGTTCGATCGTCTTCAGTTTGCGGCTCAAATTGGTGTTGCCACGCGCGCGCCGGCGGCGGCGCAGTACAATGCCTGCGTGGACCTGAGCGATTTCCGATTTGAACCGAACCTCGCCCGCGCTTCCACGATTCCGGCCCGCTGGTACACAGATTCCGCGATGCTCGAACAGGAGCGTCGCCGTGTGTTTGCGCGGACGTGGCAGGCGGTTGGCCAAGCGGCGTGGGTCGCCGAACCCGGAACTTACTTCGCGTGCGATGTCGCCGGCGAGCCGCTGCTGGTCACACGCGGAAAAGATGGCGCACTGCGCGCATTCTCGAACGTCTGCCGCCATCGTGGATCGCTGCTGGTGGATGGGCGCGGACATGGCTCCGCAATCCGCTGCCCGTATCACGCATGGACTTACTCACTCGACGGGCGATTGCTTGGTCAACCGGAATTCGATGGAGTAGAAAATTGGGACCGGTCGCAGGTCTGTCTTCCTGAATTTCGGGTGGAAGAGTGGGGCCCATTCGTGTTCGTCAATCAGGATGCTGCCGCGCCGCCGCTCGCCGAAGTGCTGGGCGCGATTCCGAACGAGATCGGCCAGGTGGGCTGCCCGCTCGGCAAGCTGAAGTTCTGTTATCGCCGCGATTACGAGATCGCCTGCAACTGGAAGGTCTATATCGATAATTACCTCGAAGGCTACCATCTGCCGGCGGCGCACCCCAGCTTGTTTCGAGAACTCGATTACGCGCAGTATCGCGTGGATACATTTCGCTACTACTCGTCGCAGATTGCGCCGATTCGGGCTCGTGCAACGGCCGCGGGCGAAGCTCGAAGATACGCCTTCGATAACGCGTCGCAGCAGGCGCTGTACTACTGGCTGTTTCCCAATTTCATGCTCAACGTGTATCCCGATAATCTGAGCAGCAACCTCATTCTGCCACTCGGTCCGGATCGCACGCTGACGATTTTCGAGTGGTTCTCATACGGCGGCGAAGTGGCGCAGGCCACGATCGATTTCAGCGATGAGATCCAGCGCGAGGACATCGGTATCTGCGAAAGCGTGCAGCGCGGGTTGCAGTCGAGCTACTACTCGCAGGGCCGGTTCAGCGTCAAACGTGAGAACGGCGTGCACCACTTCCACGGATTGCTCGCGGAGTTTTTGGAGTGTGAGTAGGGAGGTAATCTCTCACTCCATTCGGCTTCGATGCACCGTTTACCGCTTCCTGACGGGCTTGTGAAAAACCCGGCTGCCGTTCTCGTCGCACTCCACTCGCCTTTCGATACACCGTTTGCCGCTCCCTCACGGTCACGGCTCCGTTAGCAGCATCAACTACATACGGAGCCGTGACCGTAAGGGGTTGTGAAAAAATATCAAATTGCTTTTTTGCCGCATTCAAACGCATTCGCATCCCCGACACCGTTTGCCATATGTAATTGATTCTGCTTACGGAGCCGTGACCGTGAGGGAGCGGTAAAAGGTGCATCGAAAGGCGTATGGAGCGCGACGAGAACAGTGGCCAAATTTTTTCACAAGCCCGTAAGGGAGCGGTAAAAGGTGCCGGGAATGCGAGTGCGTTTGAACGCGGCAAAAAAGCAATTCGACGTTCTTCCCAGCCCCTAAACGGCCTCGACTCTCGCTCTACCGGGCCGGGCCCGTGGAATCTCTCAGCACTAGTTCCGGGTGGATTACGATTTCCGTGGTGGTTGGCGGCGGCCCGGGCTTGCGCAGCAGAAAATCCGAGATGATGTGCCCGATGCGTTCCCGCGGAATGTGCACTGTCGTCAGCGCCGGATAGCAGAACTCGGCAAGTTTCACGTTATCGAAGCCGGTGACCGAGATGTCCTCCGGAATTCGCAGGCCGCGATCACGCAGTTCCCGGATCGCGCCCACTGCCATCATGTCGTTGACGCACACAATAACGGTGGGGTTGTAGCCGCTCGAAAGCAGATCGCTGGTTGCCTGGCGGCCGCCTTCGAGAGTGTCCGAATCGGCGGCGCTGCGCACTTCCATCTCCGGCATGCGCGCGACGGTGTCCATGACCGCTTTCATGCGCTCGTTGATTGGACCCAGCACCGCATGGTGCCCTACGAAACCGATGCGCCGATGCCCCAGGCGATGCAGATACTCGATGAGCTTTTCGATGCCGCGCCGGTAGTCCAGCTTAATATTTGTGATGTTCTTGCGCGGTGTTCCAACGTCGTAGAACACCACCGGCGTGCGGCTTTCATTCAACTCGTCGATCAACTCCGGCGCCATTTCGGACACGACAGCGGCGAGTCCGGCGACACGGCGCCCGATCATCAGGCGGATGCTGGAAACCAACTGCTCGCTCCGATAGTCCGTATTCGCCATGACGACTTCGTATCCGATAGCGTGCGCGTCAGCTTCAATCGTCTTGTAGATATCGAAGAAGAACGGGTTCTCCAAATTGGAGACAATCACCCCAACGGTGCGGCTCTTGCCTCCCGCCAGACTTCGCGCATGCAGGTTGGGATGATACTTCAGCTCCTCAATGGCCTTCACCACGCGAGCGCGGGTGGAACTCTTCACAACGGTCGCATTGTTCAAGACGCGCGACACCGTAGCAGTCGAGACTTTTGCTCTTCGGGCCACCTGTTCCAGATTCATGAACTTTCTATTTTATCCATTCAGCGCGTCCAAATTGTGACATTGGTGTCCCGAGCCGGTACTCCGTCTACGGACAAGGTTATCGGAATGGCGCCCGTGTCCGCAGTGGGCATGACTGTCACCTGCCACATGCCGCTGAGGGAGCCTTGCAGCGGAGTCACCGAAACAACTGTCGCTGCTATGGTGGAGGACTGGAATTCCGTGGCTGTGATGACGTGCTGCGACGTATCGGCGCTGCCGCTGTTGATGACATCGGTCGCCGAGTGTGGCGTGACGCCAAGTCCGTCGAGGATCATCCAAACGGGTGTGCCGCGCGGTGCGGGATTGTTGCAGGTGTTCGGCGATCCATCGATATTGAACGCCTTGGGCAGCGGGCCGCCGTTATAGTGCGAGCCGTTAATGGCGCACGCATCGAGGGAAGCCAGCGGAGTGACAGTGTCCAGGGAAACGGACGGGTTCGTGGGCGTCACCGGCAGCATGCCGGCGGATAACTGATCGACCAGAATGTTCGCGCTTGGGCTGCCCGACAGTTCGAACGGCGCCTGCACGTTGATCTGCTTGCTCGAAACGTACAGCAGCGGCGCGGGGATGCCGTTGAAGGTGACCGCGAACGGGCCGAGCGTCGTAGGAAGCGGAGCGGGAGCGGGCGTGGTCTGCGTGTATGTAAGGTCAGTGAGGTGCGGACCGAAGAACGTCAGCAGTTCCCCGGGCGCCACCGAATCGACGCGCCGCAAGTCCAGAGCGTCCACCACGCAGGAGACGGGCGGCGGCGGACTCGCAGGGTCGAAGCGCGAGAGCGTCACCCCGTCCCAGACAATGACGGTGGAGTTGGTGGGGTCGTAAGTGAGCACGGTGCCGCTGGTGAGACGTGCGCTACTGACGCTGGTCGCGTCGGTGCTCATGCGCGAGACGAACGTCGCCGGAAGGCACTGCTGCGGCACTCCGTCGATGCCCGGCAGATCGTCGGACCCGGCCTGGCCGGACAGGTAAATGCCGTTCGGCGCGAGCGCCGCGAAGGTGATGGTATCGGCCTGCGTTCCGCTAAAGAGCGTGGAATCGATGAGGCCTGTGCCGGACGCGTTCAACTTCGTGACATAGCCGCTGGCGGGCGGCGGATAGATCGTGCCGAAGAGATTCACGTTCGGCCCCTGCGGCTTTGCGGCGATGTAGTCGGGTTGAAAGGTGTTCGGCGTGGTGGGGTAATCGGGAGAATTGGTTGTGCCGGCTACCGTCGCATTGCCCTGCGCGTCCACCCAAATTGCCGCGGGGTCGGCGCCGTAGGTCCCGGCAAGGTACGTCGCGTAGACGATCTGCATGAGGCTGCTGTTCAGCTTCGCGATGAACTGGTATGGGCAACCGAACGCCAACTGCCCTGTGCCGCCGCAGGCGTGAAGGCTCGACTTGCTCTGAAACGCGCCCGCCGTCGCGGGAACGCCTGAAACGTACTGCGGCGTGCCCGCCACATAGAGGTTCCCCTGCGGGTCCAGCGCTGGAATTCCGCCGATGCCTCGAATGCCCGCAACTGGTTTTCCCGCGGCATCGAGTTTGATGGAAAAGTAAGCGACCGGATCGTTCGCGGTAAACGGCGCGTCATTTCCGGACGGGAAGCCTTTGCCGGCGGCGTAGCCGGAAATGAATGCTTCTCCCGCCGAATCTACCGCGACACCGCCCTTAAGCTGGAAGATCTGGTTGTCCCCGCCGAACCGGGTCGTGTACACCACCTTACCGGCGGCATCGAGCTTCACCGCAAAGCCTTGCCCGCTGCCCGACGTCGCCGCGAAATCGGAGGATTGCGTTTGCCCGAATGCATAGGCACTCCCCGCGGGATCGATTGCGAGCGACGTAATCACATCGGAATCGCTGCCCGCGAGCACCGTCGTATAAAGCACCTTCGAGCCGTCCGGGCTCAGTTTGGAAATGAAGGCGTCGTAGGTCGCGGGTTTGTTCGCAGTCCCCTCGTACCCCGCGATGTAGATGTTGCCGGCTGCGTCCACCTGAGCGGCATTCACCATCGTATTAGGGAGCCGCGCCAGTTGCGCCGTATGCGCCGCGAAGGGAACCAGCAGCGCGAATGCACCCAAGCGAAACATACCCTTATTGTCATCCGGCAGACAGGAGCGTTGTGCGCGGCGCGCTGTGCGCTCCGGCTTCGGGTAGAATCGCTGGATAGTCTCAGGGCCATCATGCTGATCACTGCTGAATTCATGACGGAGTTCGAGAGACTGCTCGGATCGGCCAACTACTTCATTCACCTTGCGCCGTCCACGAAGTGGAGGACGCAGAGCGCGATTCTTCCTCTGTATTAGCGCTTGGCGGCAGCAGTCGGCGGCGCGAACGTCGCGTGGATACCGACTGCCAGGGACTGGGTGCGGGAGATGCCGGAAGCTACCCAAATCAAGTACGCGGCGGCCATCAAGTACCTGGAAAAATCGATGCTTGGTGAGCAGAGCAAGATCTTCACGACGCTGCGAAAGAGGCACGGGCGAGGGTACCTGTCGGAGAAGCTTTCAAAGTCGCAACAGCGCTACACAAACCCGCTTGTCCCCGAGGTGGGCGCCGGGTTGTGTTTTGAATTTGGGATCCTGTGGTTGGCGGAACAGTTTCGCATTCATCGGAGCGCCATAGGGCCGAGATTTCCGAGACTGAAGAAAGGCAACGTGGTGGCCAGCGCCACCGCAAGAGCGGTGACCCGCGAGGCCGCGATGCTGCCGGGGGACAGCCGCGTAGCGAAGGCGGCCGGTGTGGGGCTGCACCTGAATCTCACCGGGTGGGCTGTCAGTTTCAACACCTTTCAAGGAACTTATGAGCACGATACGGGGATCCCTGCTTTCCTGATTGCATTCAATGCCTGGACCCACGGGGTGGCGATTTTCCGCGAGAACGCTCAATCCTGCCTGTTCTTCGACGCCAACGCGGGGTCGTATCGAGTTCGAAACGAGAATATACAGGCGTTCCTGCAGGAATATAACAACGTGTGCCTGCGCAGGAAATGGGCAGGGTATACGGCGCTCTCAAGCGCCAACTTTAGCGGATTGTACACGGTGACGCGCGGTTAATCCGCCTGGCCCTACAGAGCACCGAAGCGCGTGGTGTATGCCACCAACGCCTATTGTCGTGAGGGACATAATTCGGTACAACACAAGCAGGAGAACTCTTCATTGCCAACAATCGGATTCATCGGCTTGGGCATCATGGGGAATCCCATGGCGCGCAACCTCATGCAGGCTGGCCGTCAGGTGGTGGCGTATGACATCGTACCCGAGCTGCTGAATCGCGCCGTGGAAGCGGGCGCGGCTCGCGCCGGCTCCTGCCGCGAAGTTGCGGAGCGCGCGGAGATCGTCATCACCATGCTGCCCGACGGGCCGGAAGTGGAACAGGCGATTCTTGGGCCTGCCGGCGTGCTGGAAGGCGCGCGCGATGGCGCGACCATCGTGGATATGAGCTCGATCAGCCCGATCGTCTCGCAGAAAGTGGCGGCAGCGTGCGCGGCCAAGAGCGTCGCGTTCCTGGATGCGCCGGTGAGCGGCGGCGAGCCGAAAGCCATCGACGCGACGCTCGCGATCATGGCCGGCGGCGACGAAGCCGTCTTTCAGAAGGTGCTGCCGATTCTTCAGACGATGGGCTCAACTGTGACGCTGACCGGACCTGTCGGCGCAGGGAACGTCACCAAGCTGGCGAACCAGATTATGGTGGCGTGCAACATCGCCGCCATGGGCGAGGCGCTTGTTCTAGCCACGCGCGCCGGCCTGAACCCCGAAGTGGTGTTCAATGCCGTGAAGGGAGGTCTCGCGGCCAGCACGGTCTTGAATGCCAAAGCGCCGATGGTGATCGCGCGCAATTTTAAGCCTGGCTTTCGGATCCGGCTTCATCAGAAAGATCTGCGCAACGCGCTCTCAACTGCTGAAGCGATGAAGGTCGACCTGCCGATGACCAGCCTGGTGCAGCAGATGCTGATTGCGCTGACGAATGACGGTAAGGGCAACCTCGACCATTCGGCGATCGTCAATTTCATCGAAGACCTCTCGGGCGTTGAGGTGAAGCCGCACGCAACGCAAGCCGCGAAAAACGCATGATCACCTGTCCTCACTGCGGCGCGCAGAATCGCGTGCCGCCGGAAAAAATCGCCGCGGGATTGCAGCCCGTCTGCGGCCGGTGCAAGACTCCGCTTCCGGTACCGGCCCATCCCGCCGTTGTCACGGACGCAAACTTCGATCAAATCGTAACTGCTGCCGCCACGCCCGTGCTTCTCGATATGTGGGCGCCGTGGTGCGGGCCCTGCCGCTCGGTCGCTCCCATCGTGGAAGAGCTTGCCGCCGATCTCTCCGGCCGGGTCCTCGTCGGCAAGTGCAATGTCGACGACAACCCCGGCGTCAGCATGCGTTTTGGAATTACCAGCATTCCCGTGCTCCTGCTTCTTAAGAACGGACGCGAAGTGGACCGTCTCGCCGGCGCAGCGCCCAAGCGCAACTTCCTCGCGATGGTCCAGCGGCATCTACGTTAAACTGAGTTTTCTCATGACCAGGTGGTTGCGCATCGCCGCGATTGTCTTGTGCTGCCACACGGCGCACGCGGTGGATTGGAAGGCGCTGAAGCCGCAGGGCTACGTCAGTGATTTCGCCGGCGTGCTTCAACCCGCGCAGAAAGCGCAGCTCGAACAATTCTGCGGCACGGTTGAACACTCCACCGGCGCGCAAATGGCGCTGGTCACCATCTCGTCGCTGGAAGGCGAGCCCATAGAGGATGTTGCGAATACGATCTTTCGCGCGTGGGGCGTGGGCGTTAAGGGCAAGAACGAAGGCGTGCTGCTGCTTCTCGCTATCAGCGACCATCGCGATCGCCTGGAAGTGGGCTATGGGCTGGAGCCGATTCTGCCGGACGGGTTCGATGGCAGCGTACTCCGCGACATGCGCCCGGCGCTGCGGCAGAGCGATTATTCCGATGCCTTGATGGCGGCCGCTCAGACGATCGGCAACACCATCGCGCAGGCCAAGCACGTGCAGCTTACGGCGAAACTGCCGCGGCGGAATCAGCCGTCGGCGGACGATTCCATTCCGTGGCCGGTAATCATCGGCTTCATCGTCATCTTTCTGTGGCTGTCGCGCCGCGGAGGGCCGCGCGGGTATGGCGGCGGCCGCGGTTTTCTGCCGGATCTCATTTTCGGTAATATGATGAACCGCTCCACGTGGGGCAGTCGCGGCAGTGGAGGTTTTGGGGGCTACGATTCGGGGGACGGCGGATTTGGGGGATTCGGCGGCGGCGATTCCGGCGGCGGCGGCGCCTCCAGCGACTGGTGAGGTTTGCGCGATGAATGAAAAGCTCCTCAAGGAACTGGTGGATAAACTGAGTAAGGCGTACGGCGAGAGCCTCGTTTCCGTGGTCCTGTACGGGTCCGCCGCAACCGGCGAGCACCATGCGAAGTTTTCGGACTACAACGTTCTCTGCGTGCTCACGCAGCTCAGAGCGCGCGAGCTCTCCGCGAGCCAGGAGCTTTTCCGCTGGTGGCGCGAACAGGGCAGCCCTTCACCCCTGCTATTGACTGAGCAGGAACTCGCGACATCCACCGACTGCTTCGCCATCGAATTTACGGACATCAAAAATCAGCATCGCCTGTTGTACGGCCGCGATGTGCTGAGTGGGCTGGCGATCGATACGTCCTTCTATCGCGCGCAAGTGGAGCACGATTTGCGGGCCAAGCTCCTGCGCCTCCGGCAGAAATGCGCGGGCATCCTGGGCGATGCCGGTCTGCTACGGCGTCTGTTGCTCGATTCCGTTTCGACATTCTGCGTGCTGTTCCGCCACGCACTGGCGTTGCATGGCGTCGAGGCTGCTCCCAAAAAACGTGAAGTGGTGGCCGCCGCGCAACAGCAGTTTGGCATCAACCCCGCGCCGTTCGAACAGCTCCTGGATGTGCGCGAGGAACGCATCAAGCCGCGCGACCTGGATGCCGCCTCGCTGCTCGGCGGGTACCTCGAAGGAATTTCTAAAGTAATCGATGCGGTGGACCGCCTCGAAAAATAGGAGAATGTGAGAGTGAAGGCCGGACTGATCGCGCTCCTCATTATCGTCGTCGTAGGGATTGCGGGAGCCAGCAAATACTACAGTGTGAAGAATGATCTGGTTACCCAGCGCGAAGCGGTGAACGCGCAATGGAGCAACGTGGACGTAGTGCTGCAGCGGCGCGCCGACCTGATCCCTAACCTCGTTGCGACTGTCAAAGGCTTCGCCGCGCACGAAACGGAGGTATACAAGGCCATCGCCGACGCTCGCGCGGCGCTCATCAACGGGCGCACGCCGCAGGAGAAGATCGCGGCGAACGATCAGCTTTCGGGCGCGCTATCCCGCCTCCTGGTGATCTCCGAGAATTATCCACAGCTCAAGAGCAATGAGAACTTCCTTCGGCTTCAGGACGAACTCGCGGGCACAGAAAACCGCATTGCCGTCGAACGCCGCAAGTATAATGAGACGCTCGAACATTACAATGCGCAGATCCAGCGTTTCCCCGACAACATCGTAGCGTCGATTGCTGGAATGCAGCGCGATGACGCATACTTTAAGACCGAGCCGGGCGCGCGTCAGGCGCCCAAAGTCCAGTTCTAGCCGAGGTAGAAAACGTAAATGCACCTGGGACAAATCAAGTGTGAAGGCGCGGTTGTGGCCGCGGTTTTTGACAAAGAAGGCGCGCGGCCCATTCCCGAGCACAATATGCGAGACCTCATACGGCGCGCCGAGGTGGAGGGCGTGCCTCTGTCGCGCCTGGCATCTCAGCTCGCCAGCCGGCATCCGGAACAACTGCCGCCCGGCTTGCCGGTGACGCCGCCCGAAGTTTGGGGCTGCGGCTGCACCTACGAAAGCAGCTCCACCTTTCGCGATGCTGAGCACGGCACGCGCGAAGGCATGTACGCCCATGTCTATCGCGAGGAGCGGCCGGAGATCTTCTTCAAGGGAACGGCTCGCGTGTGTGTGCCCACCGGGCAGCCGATCGGCATTCGCGCGGATTCCCAGTTCACCGCGCCCGAGCCCGAACTCGCGGTAGTGCTCGGCAGCAAAGGAAGCGTGGTGGGTTACACGCTGGCCAACGATGTGAGCGCCTGGGACATCGAACGTGAGAACGCGCTGTATCTGCCGCAATCGAAAATGTACGATGGGTGCTGCGCGCTCGGTCCCACGATGGTGCCGGTGGAGGATCTTGCCGACCCGTACGCATTGGACATCACTTGCACCATCGAGCGCGCTGGCAGCACGTTGTTCGAGGGGGCAGTGAATACCTCGCAATTGCACCGTAAGATTGAAAAGCTGGTGGAGTACCTGACCCGATCCAATCACGTGCCCATAGGAACGGTGGTGCTCACCGGGACGGGCATTATCGTGACGCAGGAATGCGCGCTGAAACCCGGCGACGTGGTGACCATCCGCAACCGGGAGATCGGCGAGTTGCGCAACAGCGCGGCGCGGGTGTAGCGGTGGCGGACGTCGAACGGCTGACGCAGGTGGCCGCGGGACTGCAAATTCCCACGATCGAGCGCCACATTTTTCTGTGCGCCGACCAGACAAAGCCCAAGTGCTGCACGAAGGAAGCCGGTCTTGAAGCGTGGGACTATCTGAAGCGGCGGCTGGCCGAACTGGGAGTCTTGGACCGCGTATATCGGACGAAGGCTAACTGCCTGCGGGTTTGCGAGCAGGGACCGATCGCGGTGGTGTATCCGGACGGGGTGTGGTACCACTCGGCGATGCCCGAGGTGCTGGAGCGCATTATCCAGGAGCATCTGATCGGCGGCCGTCCGGTGGAGGAATACGTGTTTGCGCGCTCGGCGGCGGCTATACGTTGTGACAGCGAGCCCGGGTGCGCGCCACTACCTGGTTCCACTCGCCCGTAATCGGTTTTCGCAGCGTTTCCACTGCCCCGAAGGCGCGGGAACTCTCCAAAACGTCCGCCTGCAGGACTCCGCTGATCGCGATGGTAGGGAGGTCAGGGTAACGGGTGTGAAGCTCGCGTATGAGCTGAAAGCCATCCGTCCCGGGAAGGTCCAAATCGACCATCACGATCGAGAAGGCGCTCCCGACGGACTGCATCAAGTCCATTGCCTGCGAAGCATTTGCCGCGAAAAAAACGCCGCGGCCGGTATCAAGGGATTCTTGGGCTGCTTCCAGAAACCCGGGGTCGTCATCCACTAGAAGCATCATGGTTAGATTGAAATCTTACAAAATCTTTAGAGTTCTGCGCAATCGGTGAGATGCCCCGGGGTGTGCCCGCCTGCTTTACTGCTCGACGACGATTTGGATTTTATTGCTGTCGTGCCCGCCGGCGCTCACGTACAGTTCTGAAGTTCCGGCATTGACTACCGCGGGGAGTTGCACTTCCACAACATAGAAGCCGATATAGCCGGAAGCGAGTGTCGCGCTGTTCACCTGGATCGCAGCGCCATCGAGGAATGCTTTGACGGGGACGGCTACGGCAGGCGGATTATCCATCGGCGCCTGCAAGCCGGTCGGCCAGTCCGGCCGAACGCGTCCCAATCCGGTGAGCATAATCTTAATGCGTGCGCCGGCATGCGCGGTGTTGCGCCCGTCCACCGGAAGTTCCGTATCCGCATCGAAAAGCGCCGGCGCGCCTTCGCGGCTCACCAGAATTGCGGGGGATAGCGGCTGTACCGTCAGCCCCATCGTCATGCTGCCGTTGGATGTTTGCAGCGCCAGGGCGACGTTCGGACCCACGGCTTCGAACGGAACCTGAATCTGCGATTCGGTATCGCTTGCGGCCAGCACGGGATAGCTGAGGCTGTTCCCGTTCGCGGTTGTCACGCGGCCGCCGATTACGCTCACGAGCGAACCGGGCGCAGCCGGGCGGTTACTGAAATCGGCTGCGTTCACCAGGCGGATGCCGCGGCGGATGTGGGGCGCCGGCGTGGCATAGACGCCGTAACCATCAAGCGAGGCATAGAGTCGAATCCCGGCCGCGTCCAGGTGTACGTCAGTCGCGGGGACATTAGGCAGTCCCGGAAGGCTCTCCCAATTCACCGGATCGGCCGTGGCATTATTCAAATCGGCATGGCCGAAAAAGACGCCTTTCTCGCTGGCGACATAGATGGAGCCCGTTGCGCGATCGCCGGTGACGGAGTAGACCGGTGCATTCGGGAGATTGAAATCCAGCGAATCCCAGAACAGGCCGTTGTTGGTGGTGCGCAGAACGTGCGGACCGGTGGAACCGCTCAGTGCGGCCAGCGCGACGCGCGGGGCGGCCGGGTCGACGAAAATTCGCTCGACGGGACCGTTCGCACCCAGGGGGGCCATCTGCTGGAACGTCGTGCCGCGATTCGCCGACGCCCACAAACGTCCATCGGACGATCCGGCGTAGACGGAATCGCCTGCCGACGCGACGGCGGTGATTTGCGCGCCCAGCGCGGCCGAGTATCTTCCTTTTAACGCGTTTTCCGATTGGAGGAAGGGAGCGGCGGAAGGCTGCCACACGCTCGAGCCCGCGCTCAATTGCAGCTCGCCAAGGCCGGCCGCAAGAACGCGAACGCCGGTCGCGCTTCCAGCCGCCAGAATGCGGCGTACGCCCAGGTTAGGCAAACCTTCGTTGAGGCCGCTCCAGGTGAGTCCGCCATCCATGCTGCGCCAGACGCCGTAATCGTTGGCCAGGACGAGCTGGTTGCCGTCCAGCGGGGATACCGCGACGGAATGCTGGCCGGGTCCCACGATGCTTTGGGATTTGAATGCCGTCAGATTGGTCCAGGAACGGCCGAAGTCGTCCGTGCGCCAGAGGTGGCGGCCGACTGCAAAGAAACGGCCGGCGGTTCCAGGTGTGACCGTCGCCTCGGCTTCCGGCATGCGCACAAGCTGCGATACGCCCGTCGAGGGGCTGGGAGCGAATGTGCCAGCGGCATCGCGCCAGGATTCAAAGTCGGTAGTTTGGAAAATTCGTCCCGAAGAGGTGCGCGCGTAGAGCGAAACTCCGTCCGCGGCGAACCACACCTGGGCCACCGGACCGGTCGCAGGCGAGGCCAGCCCCAGTTCGACGGCGGAGCTTCCGAGGCGCCGCCACTCCATCGCCGGCTGAGCCAGAGCGGTGACCGCCGCAGTCAGCGTGAGGATGAGAACCGGAACACGCACTGTTCCCTTATGACACACAATTGCGTACCATTCTAGCTCATTCGGCCGCGCCGCGGTTGCAACAAACTACTGAAATGAAGTGATTTGTGAGCAAAGTTTAATCGCGGCCAGCTATTTGCTTTGCAAGTTTAGTGCTAGACTGCAATTGAGTCATAGCTGAGGGCTGGGTTTCAGATGCCCGGCTCTGGAAATTTACACTATGCTCCGGCGCCATATGCTCTCGCGGACCGCTCGTCCTAAGCTTCTCTTACCGGCGCTCGTAGTGTTTCTCGCGACCTCCGCTTTCGGGCAATCCTACGTCGCAAAAGTCCTGGAAATGACCGGTCAGGTCTCGCTGCTGCAGGGCGGCTATCAGACGCCGATTTCCGTTGGCGATAGCGTCAAGCAGATGCAAGTGATTGTCACGGGTTCTCAGGGCTGGGCCAAATTCCAGTACACGCAGGATGGCAGCACCTTCGAAGTCTTCCCGAATTCGCAGGTGATTTTCCGCGAACAGCCGACCGATTGGGAGCATTTGCTGAACATCATGATCGGGCGCGTGAAGGTGTGGATCCAGCACGCACCGGGCGTGAAGAATTACAAGAACGTCACCACCCCGACGGCAGTCATTTCCGTGCGCGGCACGGTTTTCGACGTGAGTGTCGAGGACGACGATGGTACGACGGTGGTCACGGTGGACGAAGGAATCGTCGGAGTCCGCAATCTGACGGCGCCGGGCAAAGTTCCGGAGCTGACGGCCGGCGAATCGATCAAGGTATTTCGCGGACAGCCGCTCGCCGCCCTTCGCGACAACGGCTTTATTCTCGCCAAGCTTCAGAATGCAGTCGTGGATGGCCTTTACCAGATCCTGCTCAACCGCGGGCCGGGTTCCCCCGGCGGCATCGGCGGAGCGGGCGGCGGCACTGTAGGGGCGCAAGGCGATAAGGGCAAGAACGGAACCGGCACTGCGCCTACAGCTCCGACTGCACCCACGGCTCCGACGGCGCCCACTGCTCCACCGTCCGGCGGCCACTAGGAAAACAAAATCGGTTGTATTGCGCGTACTGGTGTTTCTTCACAGTCCCGTCCGGGAGCGCCGCACTTTTCCGACATAATGGATTCATGGATGCTTTCCGTCCCGCGCTTCTCCTGATGATCGCCAGTACGGTGGCGTTCTGCCAGGCGTCGCCTCCGGCGGGAATGGAAAACCCGTGGGACATCGCTCCGGTCATGAAGGAAATTGCCGCGCATAACTCGCGCCTGACGAGTGCCCTCGAGAAGATCGACGCGCGCGCGTGGGTGGAGAAAGGCGCGCCGGAGACGTACGCGGAGCAGTTGCAATCGACGAAGGTTCAGACGTCGGCAATCGCGTCGCAGGCCCAGGCGCTTGCCGCGAAGCCCGAGCAACTCGCTCTTTCGATCGAAGTCCTGTTCCGGATGCAATCGGTTGAGACGATGCTCGCCTCCGTCGAGGCAGGCATCCGCAAGTATGATAGTCCAGCGGCGGCTCAAGCCCTCGCCAGCCTTGCAGCGGAAGGCGGCGCGAACCGGAGCCGGTTTCAGACTTACATCGTGAGCCTTGCGGCGGATCGTGAGCGCGCGCTCGTGGTGATGGATAAAGAAGCGCAGCGCTGTCGCGGTATTCTCAGCCCCACGGCCCCAGCGGCAACCGCCAAAACAGGAAAGAAGAGATAACCATGCCATTTCAATGCAGCATCTGTGGAGAGGAATCGACGCGGATTTGCGCGCGGTGCACCAAAGACGCCTGCAACAATCACATCTGCGAAAAGTGCCGGCGGTGCAGCGACTGCTGCGAATGCGAAGTGACGCTCTCCGAACCGGTCCGCGAGCCGGCGCGCAGTGTGTTCCGCGCTGTCGCCGGAACAACAAAGCCGGATCCGGACCCGGAGCCGTACGAGCCGCATCGTCCAGAGCCCGATCCGGACCCCTTCCCGGACGACGAAGAATCACCAGGTCCGGTAGCGCCGTAACGACCGGCCTCCGGGCCGGTCGCATTTCTGTTTTTGCACGTCAGGCGCGCTCTGCGCGCCGCGACAGGAAAGATTCCTGTCGCCACGTCAGATATTATGGCGCTTAGCTTATCTTCCGCGTGGTTGCCGCGGCATTCCGGCCGGTCGCGCTTTGTGCGCCACGACAGGAAAGATTCCTGTCGCCACGTCGGCTACGCGAATGCTGACGCCCGGTGCTTCTTCAGAAAATCCAGATCCTTCTTGATCGCGTTTAGCTCGTCTTTCGGTTCGTACCCGACGCGCAGGGAGACGGGTCCGGTGAACTCCGCTTTTCGCAGCGCTGCGAACACTTCCTGCCAGTCGACCATTCCCTCGCCGAGCGGGCACTCGACAAATTTCCACGCGCCGCCCTCTTTGGACCAATAACCGTCGCGCGCCACCACCATCTTCAGGCGCGATGCAGCCAGTCGCAACGCAACCGGACCCTGAGAGGCTCCGTACCCGGTGTCGTACGCATAACCGATCGTACGAGGATCGAGCCCGCGGATCACCATCTGTGTGTCCCACAACGCAGCGCCGACGCTGTCGACCGGTCCGTTGTGGATGGCCACCGCGACGCCCACCTGCGCGCCAATCTGACTGAAGAACTGCATCTCACGCGCGACTTGCGCGAGCCGCTGCTCGGGCTCAGCGCCCGTTCCGTATTTCCAATCGCCGGGCCGGAAGACGGGGACCCCCATTTGCCCCGCCCAGGAGACCGCCGTCTGCAAAGTCTTATCTGTCGGCGCGGTGATACTGGTGCTGACCGAGTACACGTTGACGCCCGACCCATTCATCGATTCGATGCCGCGTTCGAGGTCGAGATCGGCATGCTCCGGGGTAATGTGGCCGCCCGGCTGAACCATCAGGTCCACTCCGTCAAAGCCGATCATCTTCAGAATCCCGCCCATTTCCTCGTACCCGACCTTCATCATCTGGTCGGAGTACAGGCAAAGTGCGGGAGTGGTACGCGGCGGCGGTCCGGCGGCCTTGCGGGCATCCTGTGCCAGCGCCGAAGCTGCGCTGAGTGCCGCCAAAGCCGCCCGTCGAGTCATCTCTTCAGGCTAACCCAGGGCGCGCCGCCGCGCTTGCCCGTAATCGCGCGTACAAAGCGGCATTGGGGCGGCAACTCGCGTGCTGATTTCCAAGACGATGTCACGGCGCTTCGTTCTTGCATTTTTCTCCGCCTGCGTCCTCCTCCTGGCCCGGGCGCAGGACCCGGCCAATTGGAGCAACGCCCAAAAGGAGCACTTTCTCCTAACCGCCACCATCGAAAGCGCGCAGTACGCGGGCAAGGGGATCACCAACTCGCAAAAGGCGATGCTCTCGGACGGGAAGGTGGAGCACGCGGCGCACATTCAACACATCGATCTTTACATGCCGCTCTTCAAAGGCCGCGACGGCTCGCAGGAAGAGGACTTCCATGACACGTGGAAGTACAACGTCGCCGCTTACCGCCTCGCGAAGATGCTGGGGCTCGCCAGCATGGTGCCGGCATGCGTGGCGCGAGTGATCGATGGCAAGCCCGCTTCCATCTCCTGGTGGATCGACAACGTGCTGATGGACGAAAAGGAACGGGTCACTAAGAACATTCAGCCGCCCGACCCGGTTCGCTGGCGTCACCAGATGGACACCATCCGCGTCTTCGACCAACTCATCTATAACATGGACCGGAGCCAAGAGAACCTTGTCATCACGAAAGACTGGCAGGTGTGGATGATCGACCATACCCGCACCTTCCGCAAGTGGACGTCGCTGCGCAACCCGGCGGCGATCACGCAATGCAGCCCCGAATTGCTGGCGGCATTGAAACGATTGCGCAAGGACGAAGTGACGCGCCAGATCGGCGAGTTTGTGCCGCCGGAAGTAATCGACGGCATGATGGTGCGGCGCGACCTGATCGTACAGCGGCTGGAAGCCAATATGGGGTTGTCGCGATAGGCTACTTTCCCGCCGCCTTGCTCAGCGCGGCGAGGCGTGGGGCTCGGCTTTTGATGCTGTCCAGGCTGAACGAACGCGCGTCGCCGAGTTGCTCGCGAATAAACTGCTCCGTGCGCGCAACAGCTTTTTCCAGGTCTTTATTCCGGGCGATGAACGGCACGTAAACGATCGATTCCGTCTCCGGGTTGAATTCCCAAATGCCAACCATTCGTCCCCGATCGACAATCATGTGCCCGATCAATTCGCTGGGCCCGTATCCTTTGAGATCGAGCGCGGCGATGCGTTTTTGGTCGCCGTCGTCAACGATGGACGGCGCGCCGGACCGCAGCGTGCGAATGCCATCGATGCCGGAAACCAGCCGGTAATCGGCCGTTTTCGGCGGCTGAAACTCGGCAAACGCGTCGCAGTCTTCCGGAAGCAGGAGCAGGTCACCTTCGAGGGACACGAGTTTCAGCGGCTCGATCGCCGCCTTTGCGACCTTCTGGCTCCAGCCGGAAAACGTCTGAAAATCGAAAAGCGTCGCGGGACCGGTCCAGCGAAAGAACCGCCGCGCCAATTCGATAGCGGTCTGTTCGGCGGTGAGATTCGTGCGGGCGAGCGGCCCCGGCTTCCACAGCGCATATTTGTAGCGTTGCTGATCAAATCGGCCGTTCAGTGAAATGCGGCGAATGCGCCCTTCCGTTTGCAGCACGCCGAGAGCGACGGGCAGCGTGGTGGTGACGCCCTTCTTCTTACCCTCTTCGCCGAGATTGCGAACAGCCGGGCCTACGGCATCGCGAATGGTGTCGGGCTCCAGCGGACCTTTGGCCAGGGCCGCTTCGACTTTGGCACAGAGTTGCTCGATTCCCCGTTCGGGAACGCCGAGTTTTCCCACGGTTCTCACGTCGGTCGAGAAGCCTGCGCCCGCTTTGAGGGCGACCGCGTAATCGGCCGACGGCACTACGTAAGTGCAGTTCCGGGCGGCCGGCAACTCGTGGATCTCGAGAGAGTTCACTGCCGCGTCCGCCGCCTCGCGGGAGATTCCGGCGCGCGCATAGAGCGCGAGGTAGGGCGAAACGCCACCTAGCCCACGGGCCCATCCGCTGGCGGCGAGCACGGCGGCGGGCAAGGCGCCTTGCAAACGCCCGTCCAGCCCTTGTTTGTTACTCCACCAGGCGCGCAATTTGGCAATAGAATCGGTCTTTGTCATCTTTTTTCGGTTCCCGGCCCTGTGTGACAGATGATACTATGTTGCCTTAATCGACAGGTTCCGATATATGGACCATATCCTCTCAATTGTCCTGTTCACGCCTTTGCTTGGGTTGCTTGTACTGGCGTTCATTCCGTCGTCGAATGAACGGGCTGTCAAACTCTGGGCGAACGTGGCTGCGTTTGCGGGGTTCCTGGTCTCTCTACCGTTGGTTTTCAAGTTCGACCCTACGAAGGACTATCAGTTCGTCGAAAAAGCTGCGTGGATCCCTTCCATCGGCGCCAGTTACCATATCGGCATCGATGGCCTGGGTCTGCTGCTGGTCATGCTGACCACGGTGATCGGATTCATCGCAATCCTCTCCAGTTGGAACTCCATTTCATCGCGCCTGAAGGAGTATTACGGGTTCTTCCTGTTGCTGCAGACCGGCATGCTCGGCGTTTTCATGTCGCTCGATTTTCTGCTGTTTTTCGTCTTCTGGGAGACCGTGCTGGTGCCGATGTACTTCATCATCGCCATCTGGGGCGGTCCACGGCGCGGCTACGCTTCCATCAAGTTCATGATTTACACCATGATCGGCAGCGTGCTCATGCTGCTCGGCATCCTCATGCTGTATTACCAGCACTGGCAGCAGTTGAACGTGTACAGCTTCGACATTGCGGACCTGATGCAGACGCATCTTTCGAGCAACGCGCAGTGGTGGATATTCTGGGCGTTCTTCCTGGGCTTCGCGGTGAAGGTGCCGATGTGGCCGTTCCACACCTGGCTGCCGGATGCGCACGTGGAAGCGCCAACCGCGGGCAGCGTGGTGCTGGCCAGTGTTCTCTTGAAGATGGGAACGTACGGGTTCCTGCGCTTCTCACTGCCGCTGCTGCCGGATTCGGCCAAAGATCCGAAGGTGGTGGGAATCGTGGCGGTGCTGTCGCTCATCGGCATTGTTTACGGCGCTCTGGCGAGTCTGATGCAGAAGGATTGGAAGAAACTGGTGGCCTATTCCTCCGTCAGCCACTTGGGCTTCTGCACGCTGGGAATTTTCGCGCTGAATCCGGCGGGGATTTCCGGATCGATCCTGCAGCAGATTAACCATGGAATCTCCACCGGCATGCTCTTCCTCATCGTCGGCGTGGTGTACGAGCGGCGCCACACGCGCGAGATCGCCGAATACGGCGGCCTGCTCAAGGTGATGCCGATCTTCACCCTGATCTTCGGACTGGCGGCGCTGAGTTCGATGGGGATGCCGCCGCTGAACGGCTTCATCGGCGAAATTACCATCCTCGGCGGCGCCTATCAGATGTCGAAGGTCTGGGCGTTCTGGGGTGCGGTAGGCATCGCGCTCGGGGCCGCGTATCTGCTCTGGCTGTTCCAGCGGACCATGTTGGGCGACGTCGGAGAAAAGAACCGGGGCCTGCGCGATCTTTCGTGGCGCGAGATTGCCGTGTTCGCGCCGCTCGTGGTCTGGGCGTTCTGGATCGGTCTGAGCCCGCAGCCGTATTTCCGTGTGCTCGATCGTTCCGTGGCGCAGATCGTGGAGCGGGTGCAGCCCGGGTACTACGCTTCGCACCATCTCCCGAATCCGCTGGAAGTGAACGGGTCCGTCGCGCAGGTTCGCTAGAACAGCTAATCGTATATTACGTCTTCGCCATTCTTGTATTTGGCCAGTGGATCCTCCGGTTCGGGGATCTTCGGCCAGCGATGCAGAATCAGCAGCGACACGAACGGCGCAACGACGAGAAGCATCAGCAGGATATAGGAAAACGGCGCCCAGGAGGCCATCCACTTTCCCGCATCCGCGATCCAGACGCCGATCAGTGCCCGACTCGACGGCGCAATCAGAATGATTACCAGGAAGAATAGAGCAGGCCCGAGCATATGCTGTATTCTGCTCAGGTTGGAGGAGCGCGTACCATAGTGGCACGGCTAGTTACCGTACCATAACCGTAATATCCTATATTTGATAGAGAATGACACGATTCCTCTTTTCGCTGTTTCTTGCGGCCGCGGCCGCCCTCGCCCAACCTCTCACCGGGCTCTGGGATGCTTCGATCGTCAGCGGCGGGCTTCGCATTCCCTTCCGTATGGAATTCTCGGCTGAACCTTCGGGCGCGGCGCAGGGATCTTTCTTTAACGGCGATGAGAAGGTCACTTCCACCTCCGGCCGCTTTTCCGAAGGGAAGCTCGAGCTCCGCTTCGATTATTACGCCGCGACGCTCACGGCAAATCTCGCCGATGGCATCCTGACGGGGCAATACGTGCGCGCCGGGCGGGCAGTTCCGTTCGAAGCGAAGCCCTTCGTTCGGCCCGCCGCGGCTCCCGAAGCGGCGCCTTCGATCGCGGGATTGTGGGAAGTCGGCGTCAAGAGCTCGAAGGGCGAGGGGGCGTGGCGCTTCATCGTGCGGCAATCCGGCGCCGCCGTATCGGCAGCCATTTTACGCGTCGACGGCGACACCGGCACGCTGGAAGGCGTCTACCACGACGGCAAGTTCGTGCTGAGCCACTTCGATGGCGCACGTCCGGCGGTGCTGGAGGTGATTCCCGAAAAGGACGGCACGTTGACGGTAGTGCAGAACGGCCGCGAACGTTTGACGGCGGTGCGCGCAACCGAAGCGCGTGAGAAGGGGCTGCCCTTGCCCGCGGACCCCTCGCGCCATACGTCCGTGAAGGACCCGGCGGCGCCCCTGCACTTCGCCGGCACGGACCTGAATGGCGTTGCGGTCACGGACCAGGATGCGCGCTTTCGAGGCAAGGTGGTGGTTCTGGCCATCGGCGGAAGCTGGTGCCCGAATTGCCACGATGAAGCTCCGTTCCTGGTGGAGCTTTACCGGAAATATCACGCCCGCGGGCTGGAGATTGTGGCCCTCGATTTCGAGGAGGCAGATCAACTGCAGAATCCCGAGCGGCTCCGCGCCTTCATCCGCAAGTACGGAATCACATATCCCGTGTTGCTGGCGGGCACTCCGTCGGAGCTCTCGGCCAAATTGCCCCAAGCGGTCAACCTGAACGCATGGCCAACCACGTTTTTCCTGGGCCGCGACGGCCGCGTCCGCGCAGTGCACGCGGGCTTCGCGGGGAAAGCGAGCGGCGAATTCCACGAACAGATGCGCGAGGAAGTGACGGCACTCATCGAACGCTTACTCGGTGAAGACAGTGCCAGCAGTGCGCTGCCGGGCCGGTGAAAACTCAGTGGGCGTGCACGAGGAACTCAACTCCTCCAACTACCGTGCGGCCCGGCATCGCGACGCCTTGAATCTCTTCATAGCGCGTCGCTGTGATGTTCGCCAGCCTGACGAAGGGATGAATCGAGCCCTTGTCCCACGCTGCCGAAAAGTCCCAGAGCGCGTACGGGTCGCGCGCTCGCCGGTTGAGGACGCCGACGCGCGATCGCACCAAGAAATGCTGCATGAGCGATGCCTGCCAGGCGATTACGCCGGAATCGGTGGGGTAGTTGAACGAATACTTCGTTTCGCCGAGCGGGATCGTGTTCTGGCTTCCGAGCAGCCACGTGTATCGCAGGTCCACTGTGCCGCCGTGCCGGAGATTGACTCCGATGCCGCTCTCCACGCCCGTGAAGTTCAGCGAATCGATGTTCAGGGCCTGCCATAGCGCGGTCGGGCTGGTGCGGAAGTAATCGATATCGTCGCGCTCGCGCCGCTCGAAGATGGTGACATCGGCGCGCACGCGCGGCGCGGGGCGCCAGTCGAGGTCTGCCTCGTAAGTCCATGCGCGCTCCGGACGCAGGTTCGGGTTACCCTCGTTCGCCGGGTCCTGGTAGTAGAGATCCGTGTACGTGGGAATGCGAAAGGCCCGGCTGGCGCTGGCCCGTAGCTTCAGCTTGCCGGTAATCCACGCCCCGCCTGCGACCGTCGGGCTAAACGTGCCGGCGAAGCTGTGATAAATTTCCTCGCGTCCGGAAATGCTGAGCGAAAAGCGCTTCAACGCGCGGAAGTCGATGGCGACATATGCCGCCGCCCGGCTGCGCGCATGGTTGCCGAGATTGTTGCTGACGATGGATTCATGCAGCGCGTCCACGCCGTAGAAGAGCGAGACGGAAGGCGCCAGCGTTTCCGTCCGCCGCACGGCCGCCTGAACCGTTTCGTCGGCGTGATGGTTCGTGTAGATTTCCGGCGAGTCGCGGAAGAGCACGAACAGGTCGCTGTGCCGGCGATAGGCGAAACTGGCCGTCGTTTTCTTGCCGAACGCCTGCTGCACGCCGGCCCACCACGTCTTCGTATCCTCCCAGGATGGATACGCGCCGTAGAACTGATTCGCGCCGAACGGATGGTCCATATACGCCAGGGTGACGCTGGTGACGCCCCAGCCGCTCAGCAGCTGCGTGCCGGAGGCAAGTTGCAGGTTGCGATAATCGCGATCCGGCATGAATCCGGTTGAAAAATCGCGCGCGAACGTGAGTTGCTCGCTGATGCGCCCGAACGTATCGGAAATGGACCCACTCTCCTGATTCGTTCCGAAATTGCCGATAGCTGTTTTGAGACGAAATTCCAGGCCCTCGGGAGGGGCGGTGATGATGTTGATCACGCCGCCCGCTGCGTCCGAGCCGTACATCGTGGAACCGGAGCCGCGCAGCACTTCGACGCGCGTCACGGCATCGAGGGGCACTGGAATATCCATGTCATGATGACCGGACTGTACATCGTTCATGCGCTGGCCGTTCAGCAGCACCAGCGTCTGCTCGAAGCCCGAGCCGCGGATCGAAAGGTCCGTCTGAATGCCATCGGCGCCGCGCGACTGCAAGTCGAGCGAGGGGTCGAGTCGCAGCGCGTCGACGAGAGTGCCGAGCAGCAGGCTGTTGGAGCGGACCGGCAGAAGAGTCAGGGCGCGATCGATCTCGTCGATGGACAGCGGTTCATAGGTGCCAGTGACGACAACCGTCTCGTGTTGCGACGCAGTTTGGGCGAAAAGAGAAAAAAGCGGCAGGAGGAACAGAATAAGCGGACGCAAAAATCAGGATACCAGGGCCTGAGTCACGCGCGACGCCAACTGGTCGAAGGTAATGATCTCGTAGAGCGATGGATCGCTCATAATCGTTTTGACCAGGGCTGCATGCATGGCGTGGCCCGCGCGCTCGGCGATCACGTGGCCGAGGAGCGGACGGCCGAGAAGCGCGAGGTCGCCGATGAGGTCCAGCGCTTTGTGGCGGCAGCACTCGTCGGGCGCGCGCAAGCCTTTGGGGTTCAGTGGACCTGTTTCGGTGAAGCAGACCGCGTTTTCGAGCGATGCCCCTCGAATCAGGCCCATGTTGCGCATCTGGTCCAGATCGCGATCCCAGCCGAAGGTGCGCGCGAACGCGACTTCGGCGGCGTAACGCTCCGGAGTCACTTCCATTTCGAGCGATTGCCGCCCGACAGGCGCCGGGTAATCCGTGTCGCAGGTGAGGCGGAAACTCTCAGCCGGCAGAATGCTGATGCGCTTGCCCTTATCTTCCACGGAAACGGGCCGCCGGATGCGGAGATATCGCCGTTTTCGACGGTATTGCCGGATGCCCGCATGTTCGATCAGCCGGACAAATGGCATCCCGGAGCCGTCCAATATGGGAACCTCTAGATTGTCGATCTCCACGATCGCGTTGTCGATGCCCATGGAGTAGAGGCTGCTCAGCAGATGCTCGGTGGTGGAGATCAGCACGCCCTGGCGCATGAGGCTGGTGGCGTAGCTGACGCGCGCGACGTGCCGCCAGCTCGCGGGGATCGCGAAATTGTCGAGGTCCGTGCGATGGAAAACGATGCCCGTCGCGACAGGAGCGGGAAGGATATGTATGCTGACCGGAACGCCGGAATGCAACCCCACGCCGGTTGCCGACACGGGACGCCGAAGCGTAGTCTCGAATCTCAAATGGCTGCTCCGCGCATACTTCTCCAGTTTAGTGCAGCTTCGATGCTTTCTGGTCAAGTTTTTGATTCAAAAGGATTTTAGTTTTACACAGTGTTGCGCATTTGCAACGGTTTGCTGGCACAGTGTGGCGGGATTGCAGCAGCATGTGGCCCCAAGATAGGATGGAGAGCGATAGTGCCCCACAAAAAGTTATTCCTGATTGACGCCTTCGGGTTCATTTTTCGCGCATATCATGCCCGGGCGAGGTCCAGCGCTCCGCCGATGCGCACCAGCACCGGGTTTTCCACCGAAGCGGTCTACATCTTCAACAACATGCTTCGCAAGTTGACGAAGCAGTTCGGCCCGGAGTACATCGCGGCCGTGTTTGAAAGCGGCGAGCCCACGCATCGCGTTCAGGAGTTCGCCGAGTACAAGGCCAATCGCGCGGAAATGCCGCCCGACCTTTACGACCAGATTCCGTACGTCCGGCGCGTGCTGGAAGCCATGCGCATCCCCATTCTGGAGTACCCCGGCTTCGAGGCGGACGACGTGATCGGCACCATCGCGCGGCGTGCCGAGACCGGCGGATGCGAGGTCGTGATCGTCTCCAGCGATAAAGACATGCTGCAACTGGTCACCGACCGCGTGTCCATGCTGAATCCCGCCAAGGACGACGCCTGGTACAAGCCCGACGACGTCAAAAAGTTCATGGGCGTTCGACCCGATCAGGTTGTCGATCTGCTCGCGCTGATGGGCGACGCGATCGACAACATTCCGGGCGCGCCGGGAATCGGCGAAAAGGGCGCACAGACGCTGCTCGCGAAATTCGACAGGCTGGAGGCGCTGCTGGAGCGCGCCGCTGAGGTTGAGCGCAAGATGCATCGCGAGAGCCTGCAGAACAATGTCGAGCGCATTCGCATGAGCCGCCGGCTGGCCGAGATCGCGACGAACGTGCCGATCGAATTTGAGCTCGAAGATGTGAAAGCGCGAGAGTTCGATGCCGCCGCGCTGAAGGCCGTTTACAAGGAGCTGGAATTCCATTCGCTGTTGAAGGAACTCGGCCCGGGCGAAGATGTGCGGGTGCGCGACTATGGTGTGATTGAGAGCGCCGTCGAATTGCAGACCTGGATGGCCGCGATTCCCGAAGGTACGCCGGTGGCGGTCGCGATTTCAAAGTCCGCCGAGGGCGAGTTCGCGCTGGACACTGTCGGACTTTCCTGGCAGCCGGGGCAAGCGCGCGCGGTCACCAACGAGAATCTCGACGCGCTCAAGCCGTATCTGGAATCGGAGTCGCTCAAGAAGATTACCTGCGACGTGAAGTCGGCGATCCTGACGCTCGACCGCATGAACATACCGGCGCGCGGCTTCGATCACGACATCATGCTCTATGCGTTTCTGCTGGATGCGGACCCTTCGGGTTGTCCGCTGGATGAGCAGGCGCGGCGGCGTCTGGATCTGAAGCTTGGTCCGGCGCCCGAGCAGCACGCGGACATCATGCTGGAGGTGTGGAGTCAGCTTGCTCCGGCGGTGGAGAGTCGCGGTCTGTGCGAGCTTTACGAAACCATCGAGCTCCCGCTCGCGCGAGTCCTGGCGCGTATGGAACGCACCGGCATCCGCATCGATCCCGTCGAGCTGAAGCGCCTTTCGGATCTCATGGAAACGGAGATCTCGCGGCTCACCGGCGAGATTCACGCCCTTGCGGGAAAGCCGTTCAATATCAGTTCGCCGCAGCAACTGGGCCGCGTCCTGTTTGAGGATCTCAAGCTGCCCGCGCCCGTGAAGTATGGCAAGGGCAAGACCATTTCCACCGCCGCCGACGTTCTCGACGAACTCGCCGGGGAGCACGAGATTGTGCGCAAAGTGCTGGAGTACCGGCAGCTCACCAAATTGAAGGGGACCTACGTGGATGCGCTGCCCGCGCTACTCGACCCGTTCAGCAGGCGGCTGCACACGAGCTTCAATCAGACCGGCGCTGCAACCGGGCGGCTATCAAGTTCGAATCCCAACCTGCAAAATATTCCGATTCGTACCGCTCTTGGCCGCGAGATCCGCGCCGCGTTCGTGCCGCGGGAGGGTTGGACGCTCATGGTCGCGGACTACTCGCAGATCGAACTCCGGCTGCTGGCCCACATGTCCGGCGACGAACTGCTCGTGACCGCCTTCCGCGAAGGCGAAGACATCCACACACGCACGGCCGCCGAGGTGATGGGCGTTCCGCCGCTGATGGTGACGCCGGACGCGCGCCGCAGCGCGAAGGCCGTGAATTTCGGGATCGTGTACGGCATCAGCGGATTCGGCCTGGCGCAGCAATTGGGTATTCCGCGATCCGAAGCCGAGCAGTACATCAGGAACTATTTCGCGCGTTATTCCGGCGTCAGGAAGTTCATCGACGCGACCATCGCCGAGGTCCGCCAAGCCGGCGTGACGAAAACGCTCTTCGGGCGCGAGCGGCCGATTCCGGACATCAACAGCCGCAATGCGAATGCGCGCGGCTTTGCGGAACGAACGGCGGTCAATTCGCCGCTGCAAGGCACCGCGGCGGACCTCATCAAGCTCGCGATGGTCCGCATTGACGCCGCTCTACGCAACGGCGACTTCCGGACGGAGATGCTTCTACAGGTGCATGACGAGCTCGTCTTCGAGTGCCCGCCCGAAGAAGTGCAGCCGGTGTCGGCGCTGGTCAAGAAAGAGATGGAAGGCGTAATGCAGTTGAAGGTCCCGCTATTGGTCGATATAGGAACTGGCCCCAACTGGAGAGATGCCAAGTAACGACCGGCCTCCGGCCGGTCGGTAATCTTATCTTTGCGACCGGGCAGGAGGAGCCCGGTCGTTACCGCTTCGCTCGAATCACCACCCGGTAATTGTTCTCCGCATTTAAATTGATGAGCGCCACAAACGACCTCCCGCGATAGGTACCGATCGTGCCGGATTGCGACACCGATTCGACTTCCCAGCCAGCCGGCAGCAGGACTGTGTTGCGCAATCCGTGCAACTGGCGGTCAAAGACCAACGCGCCGCCATTCACGCGATAGCCATCGTCTTTCAATGTCCCGGTGAGCCGCAGATGCGCGCTCTGACGCTCGTTGACAATCGGTTCCTCCAGCTTCGCATTCGTGCCGGAAACCGTTAGCGGCTTCGCGGTATCGAGATCTGTCACGGCCAGATCCTTCAGCGCCAGGTATGCGAGCGAGTCCAGATGCGCCTGTTCGCCTTTCCGGTAATCGCTGTAAGTCTGCTCCACCTTAATCGTGTGGCTCTCGGGCGCGTCCAGGTCGTAGAGGGTTTTGATGTCGTCGAAAAACATGTCCGTGTACGGCGCCGGTGCGAAAGCGGCCGCAGTCTTGTGCGCGTGAATCGTCACGGGATTGCTCTGCCCGCTCGGGTTCGCGAACGCCAGTTTCAGGCGTCCATCGGGCGTCGTTGAAAGTTGGGCCGCCACATTGCTCGATGCAAACGCGAAGCCCTTCGGCAGAATCACGCCCAGACGGTAGCCGCTGAGACTGCGCACCCAGACGATGTTGCCGTTGTTCATCATGTATGTGCGCGGATCCTTGTACGTCTTGTAGATCAGCACCCGTCCGATTCCGCCCTGCGGAACCGGACGCGGCAGGGTTGCGCGGATGGAGTGTGTTTCCGGGTCGTTCGGGTCAGGCTTATAAGTGAAAGGCAGCGGCTTGCCGGTGCGCGGATCGTACACTTCGATATCGCTTCCCTCGCTGCCGCCGCGGGTGGCGTTCACCAGTTCGGTGGCGCCCGCGCGCATTTCCTCGGGAAGGAAGCGAATCCGAAACTGTTCGCTGCCTGGTTCGAGGATTTGATACTCGGTGTATGCGTCCTGGGTGAAGAGCCGGGTTAACGGCACAGAGGGTCGCAACGAGCCGTCTGGATTCGTGCCGCCGGGGAACTGCGCCAGAGCAATGGCGACAGACGCCGTGCCGGCCATGAAAAAGCGGGCGAAGCTGAACATCACCTCGTTAGTCTACAGCGACCGCACTCCCGGCGGTGGTATTCTCGATTCAAAGGATTGGGATGCGGATTTCGCGACCGTGTTTGCTCCTGGCGGGCCTGACTCTTTCCGGCGGATTATTCGCCTGGCAGCAACAGCACGTGCACACGTGGCGTGAAATGCCCGCGTTCGAATACAACGATTTTCCGATCCCGCCCGATTATCAGGAAAAGACCGAGTGGGTGTTTGCGCGCCTGATGTATCCGAATATGGACGGCGTGCACGCCGGTCAGCGCGGCGGCTGGGGACGCCGGCGGTTTGCCGTGGATTGGACGCAAGGCGGCCGCGGCGTCTACTGGACCATGGACTACCCGCGCAGCGACCGTCACTTCTCCGAGGCTGTGCGCCGTCTCACGCGCATTCACGCCCGCAGCGTGGAGCAGCCGATTAACCTCGATGAAGGCGACCAGTTCGATTGGCCGTGGCTGTACGGCGTGGAAGTCGGCCACTGGAATCTGACCGACGCACAGGCGAAAGCGTTGCGCGAATATCTCGATCGCGGCGGTTTCTTTATGTGCGACGACTTTCACGGCACCGAAGAGTGGGACGTTTTTGCCGCCAGTATGCGGAAGGTATTTCCTGACCGGAATATCGTAGATCTGCCGAAGGACGAGGCGATCTTCCACACAATCTACGACCTCGACGATAAGTATCAGGTTCCCGGTGAACAGTACGTGCGAACCCACAGCACTTCCGAGTACGGCGGCGTAGACCCGCACTGGCGCGGCATCTATGACGACAAGGGCCGCGTAGTGGTTGCGATCTGCCACAACATGGATCTGGGCGATTCCTGGGAGCACGCCGACAATCCCGAATACCCGCAGCAGTTCTCCGCGCTTGGCATCCGCATCGGTGTGAACTACGTCGTTTACGGCATGACTCACTAACGGAATCGACCGTAGCCCGCGCGACGGATGGCGCTCCCGAGCGTCTAACACACACGATGCGAACTGCAATTCTGATTCTGTTTGCGGCCGTGGGCGCTCTGGCGCAGGAGAAAGCGCGTCCGGCGTTCGAGGCCGCGTCGGTCAAGGTAAATACCTCGGAGTCGGGTAGTCGCTCGTCCCACGCATCGAAGGGGCAGATTCTCATCTCCAATTACTCGATGAAACTGCTCCTTCAGCGTGCGTATAAAGCGAAGCCGCAGCAGATCGATGGGCCGCGGTGGATCGAGACCGAGTCGTACGACATCGCCGCAAAGTACCCGCCGGACACCAAGGACGAAGACCGCGACCTGATGCTGCTCACATTGTTGGAGGATCGGTTTAAACTCGCCGTCCATCGCGAGACCAGGGAACAAGAGGGGTACGCGATGGTGGTCGCAAAGGGCGGGTTCAAGTTAAAACCTGTCGAGCCGGGAACTGGCGGCGGCACAAATAGCAGCTCCGACGGCAAGGCGGTAAGTTTCGGAGCGACCAAAACATCCATGACCGGTCTAGCCGATTACCTCACACGCCTGATGGACGGCATTGTGTTCGATAAAACGGGAATCGCCGGCGTATACGACTTCCAGATGAAATGGACGCGCGACGAGCGCGACGACTCTTTGCCTACTCTATCCGGGGCTTTGCGAGATGTGCTGGGGCTCCGTTTACAGCCTGAGAAGGTTCCGGTGGAGGTGATCGTCATCGATCACTTGGAACGGAGTCCCGTCGAGTAAATTGAAGCAGGCGTGAGGACAATGTGCTGCCGCTCGCGGCAACCAGTAAGTCGTGAGTAACAGCGGAAAAATAGGTTACTTCCGTAAGTAGCTGTCGTTCCCGCTTTGCCAGTCCTCGCGCGACGGAGAAAATACATCCACCACCACAGTGTCCTCAATGGCCTCCACGCGGTGCGGGATGTCGGACGCTATGGCCAGCGACTCGCCGGACTTCAGCACCAACTCGCGGCCTTCAATGAAGAACTTCAGCGCGCCGCGCTCCACGGTCGCCACCTGCTCGTGCACATGCCGGTGTTCCGGCACTACCGCGCCTTTGGCCAGGTGCAGACGGGCAATGGTGAGGCCCTTCATGTGTATGGCCTTGCGCGAGATGAGAGGGTTCAACTGCTCCTCAGGAAGCAGGTTCCAATTGTAGAGCGGCATGGCCGACATTTTAACAGGACACGCGGCCGGACGGCGCCAAGGGGCCACGCTGTCAATGTGTGACAATATGAGCTTATGAAAGGTATTGTGCTGGCCGGCGGTACGGGAAGCCGCCTCTTTCCGCTGACCAAGATCACGAACAAACACCTGCTGCCGATCTTTGACCGGCCGATGATTTATTACCCGATACAGACGCTGGTGGATGCGGGGATACAGGATATTCTGATTGTCACCGGAGGGCGCAACTCCGGCGATTTTCTTCGCCTGCTGGCGAATGGCAAAGAATTCGGCCTCAAGCACATCAACTATACCTATCAGGAAGGCGAAGGCGGCATCGCCGATGCACTCGGCCTCGCCGAGCATTTCGCCGATGGCGACAAGATCTGCGTGGTATTGGGCGACAACATCATCGAGGGAAGTATTCGTGAGGCTGCCGATCGCTTCCGGCAACAGCCGGCCGGCGCTCACATCCTGCTGAAAGAAGTGCCGGACGCCGAACGCTTCGGTGTAGCCGAACTCTCCGGCGGCCGCGTGGTTTCCATTGAAGAAAAGCCCTCCAGGCCCAAATCGAATTACGCCGTCACCGGGATTTATATGTACGATGCCAGCGTGTTCGACAAAATCAAGACGCTGGTGCCGTCCGGACGCGGCGAACTGGAGATTACGGACGTCAACAACGCCTACATCCGGGAAGGCACGATGACATCCTCGGTGTTGCAGGGCTGGTGGACGGACGCCGGCACTTTTGAATCTCTTTTGCGCGCCACAAACCTGGTCGCGCAAACGCGTAAGCCGGCGGCAGAACCCCCTCTGACCGCGGACGTGCCCAAGGGGGTCGTGCGCGTTTGATGCCCGGGGATACGGCTATTGCAATGACGGCGCAGCGACTCGCTTCCGGCGGTGGACTCGAGCTCGCGGTGCCCACCTGCGAAAAGGGTATCGGCTCGGTGATCGTCAATCCCGCCTCGCCGGATCTGATCGCGGGAGTGCGTGTGCAGCCGCTCGCGCTGTATCCCGACGATCGCGGTTACTTTCTGGAAGTGCAGCGGCTCGGTCACGGACTCGCCGCGGACTTTCCTCCCGCAAGGACACAGGTTTCCGCGGCGCTCAACTACGCCGGTTCCGTAAAGGCCTTTCATTTTCATCTGTACCAGACGGATTGCTGGACGCCGGTCAAGGGACTTTTGCAAGTTGCATTAGTGGACCTAAGGCTCGGGTCGGAAACGTTCGGCCGCAAGAATACGTTATACGTAGGTTCGCTGCGGCCCTGGCAGATTCTCATTCCGCCGGGAGTGGGACACGGCTACAAAGTCGTGGGAAAAGACGAGTCCCTCCTGGTCTACATGACGGATCAGTTCTACAATCCGAAAGACGAAGGCCGCGTTCCTTATAACGATCCCCTGATCAATTACGACTGGGAAAACCAGTGGAAGTAAGGCAATGAAAATTCTGGTGACCGGCGGCGCCGGCTTTATCGGGTCCGCGTTTGTTCGCATGACGGCCGGGAGCGGCGAATTCGATGTGGTCAACCTGGATAAGTTGACTTATGCGGGCAACCTGGAGAACTTAGTCGAAACGGCCGGCAATCCGCGGTATCGATTTGTGCACGGCGATATTTGCGACGAGCAGCTTGTCAATGAACTGGTAGCCGAAGAACGGCCCGACGCAATCGTGCACTTTGCCGCCGAATCGCACGTCGACCGCAGCATTCTCTCGCCGGAGCCCGTCATTCAAACGAATCTCCGCGGCACATTCACACTGCTCGAAGCGGCGCGCCGCAATCGGCTCGCGCGCTTCGTTCACGTCTCCACCGATGAGGTCTACGGCAGCCTGGAAGCGCCCGCGGAAGCGACGGAAGAGTTTCCTCTGAACCCCAGCAGCCCGTATTCGGCATCGAAAGCCGGATCTGACTTACTGGCGCGGTCTTATTTCGTGACCTATAAGCTGCCGGTACTGATCACCCGTGCCTCGAATAACTACGGACCGTATCAGTTTCCGGAAAAGCTGATTCCGCTGATGATCGCCAACGCCTTCGAAGACAAGCCGCTGCCCGTGTATGGCGACGGTATGCAGGTCCGCGATTGGTTGTATGTCGAGGATCATTGCCGCGGAATTCTGGCGGTGCTGCAAGAAGGCCGCGACGGCGAAGTATATAACATCGGCGGCAATCGCTCGCTGCCGAACCTGGACGTTGTGCACCAGGTGTTGCAGGTGACGGGCAAGCCTGAATCGCTGATCCGGTACGTGACGGATCGCCCGGGGCACGACCGGCGCTACGCGCTTTCGAGCGAAAAGCTGACGCACGAGACCGGCTGGACGCCCGCCATGGACTTCGAAAACGGGCTCGCCCGGACCATCGGCTGGTACCGCGACAACACCGCGTGGGTGGCGCGCGTACGCAGCGGCGAATATCTCAATTTCTACGAACGCAACTACGGCGAACGAACCGCGGTACGCTAATTCCCGGACATGCGCGTAGGCATAGAAGCGGCTTCGCTGGCACTCACCAGCGGAGGTCTCGCTCGCTACACCGGGGAACTCAGCCTGGCGCTGGCTCGCTGTTTTCCGGCCGACGAGTTCGTCCTGCTCTCCGACCAGCCATTCGCTCTGCCGCCTGCCGCCCCGTCCAACCTGACGCACGGCGGAGCGCCGCGCAACGCCATTGAACGGCGATGGTGGATCTGGGGCCTGGAACGCGAACTGCGGCGCCTTTCCGCCGACCTCATCCACGGTCCCGATTTCGCCGTCCCATACATCCCTCGCCGCCCCAGCGTTCTTACCATCCACGACCTTTCGCCGTGGATGGATTCCTCCTGGCACCATGCGGCGTCTCGTGTTCGCCGGCGCACTCCGCTCCTGCTGGAGCTGGGTATCCCGACGATGGTGATTACGCCCGCCGAGAGCGTCCGCAAGCAGGCGATCGAGCGCTTCCGCCTGGTCCCGGAGCGAGTTGTGGCCGTCCCGGAGGCTGCGCCGAATTGGCTTCGTTCCGCAGAAACGCCGCCCGCCGGCACGCCGTACTTTCTTTTTGTCGGCACACTCGAACCGCGCAAGAACCTTCCGCTGCTCATCGAGGCTTGGCGCGCCGTCCGGCAGCAGTGTCCCGTGGATCTGGCAATTGCCGGCCGGAGACGCGCCGATTGTCCTCCGCTTCCCGAGAATGAGCCCGGGCTGCGACTGATGGGCGAGGTCCCCGACGCGGATCTGCCGGCGCTGTATTCGGGAGCGCTTGCGCTTGTCTATCCTTCGCATTACGAAGGGTTTGGGCTGCCGGTTCTGGAAGCCATGCAATGCGGCACTCCGGTAATCGCGTCGCGCGCTGTCGCCGAAGCCGGGGGCGAAGCTGCAATCTACGCCGGCACTGCTGAAGAGTTCGCAGCCGCCATGCTACTGCTGGCGAATTCGCCCGATGTTCGCCTGGAGCGGCGCGCCTGCTCCCTGGCGCGGGCGCAGGAGTTCTCGTGGGACCGTACCGCGCGGCTCACCTACGAGGTGTATGAGGAGGCAAGGAGGCGCTTTGCCCGCTGAGAGCCCCGCAGCCCTCATGCTCGCGCCCGAGGCTCCCTACCCGCTAGCGGGCGGCGGAGCGCTGCGTACGGCATCTCTGCTCCAATACCTGGCTCGCCATTACGAGACCGACCTGATCGTATTCCGTCAGCCCGGCGCGCCCGATCCGGCGCAGCGAATTCCTGCCGGATTGTTGCGGCGCATCCACGTTCTGGACCTTCCGGCGAATCGCCGCGACCTGCTGTCGAAAAGCGCTCGCAATGCCGGGCGGGTGGCTCGCAGGGTGCCGCCCCTGGTGGACCGGTTCGCCGGTTTCGACGCCGAAATTGGTGCGGCGATCGCGGGCTGCCGCTATGGCGTTGCGGTGATCGAACACTCCTGGTGCGCTACGTACCTCGATGTGCTCGCGACAGCGGCGCAACGTACCGTGCTCAACCTGCACAATATCGAGAGCGTTCTGCACCGCCGCTGCGCGGAAACCGAATCCGGGCCGGCACGGATCGCACACCGCATCTTCCAGCGTGCATCGCTCCAACTCGAACGCGAGTGGCTTCCGCGCTTCACGGAAGTCCTGGCGGTCAGCAGCGAGGATGGTGCGGCAGTGACGGAAATCGCCCCGCAGGCCCGCGTCCGTGTGTACCCGAACGCAATCCCGCTCGTCCCGGCTCCGCCGCGCAGCGAAGAGGATGTGATTGTTTTCTCGGGAAATCTCGAATACCACCCGAATATTGCCGCCGTCCGCTACTTTCGCCGGGAGATCTGGCCGCTGTTGCGGGAGCGGCGCCCGGAACTGAAATGGCGGCTGATCGGCAGGAATCCGGCGGCTGTGGCTCGCTATACGCAAGGCGACCCGCGCATTGAAACCACAGGTGAAATTCCCGATGCGCTCGTCGAACTCGCGCGCGCAAAGGTGGCCGTGGTCCCGCTGCTTTCGGGAAGCGGCACCCGGTTGAAAATCCTGGAGGCATGGGCGGCGGGCACGCCTGTTGTCTCCACAACCATCGGGGCGGAGGGCCTGCCGGCGCGCGATGGCGAACATCTGCTGCTCGCCGATTCGCCCTCGCAGTTCGCCGAATCCGTCGCGCGGTTGCTGGCGTGCAACACTCTGCGGTGCAACATAGCGAATTCCGGCAGACTGTTGATGGAAAAAGAGTTCACATGGGAAAAAGCGTGGCAAACTCTGGATTTCTGACACACCAGCGGGGCATTTCGGTCCGCTATACTGGTACGGCCAATGCGTTTCGCCGTTGATGCTCACGCCATCGGCCGCCATCTCACGGGGAATGAGGTTTACGTTCGAAGCCTCCTGAATGCGTTCGCCGCAAGCGGCCGCGACTGCGAGTTTGTTGCCTACGTTTCCAGCGAGAATGCTCGCAATTTCGTCCCGCCGCCCATCCGGGTGCGGCAGGTGGCGGCGAATCCGTTCGTGCGTCTGGGCTTCGACCTTGCGCGTAAAGTGAATGAAGACCGGCCGGACCTGCTGCACGTGCAGTACACCGCACCGCTGAATTGCCGGGTGCCGGTTGTGGTGAGCGTGCACGACGTCAGCTTTCTGGAACATCCCGAATACTTTACGCGCTCGCGAGCGCTGCAGTTGCAATGGACGGTCCGCCGCACCGTGGGCAGGGCGGCCCGTATTCTGACGGGCAGCGACTTTTCGCGCAACGCCATTTTGAAGGTCTACGGCGATCTCGATGAAGATAAGGTTGTGGTGGTGCCCAACGCCGCTGGAAGCGAGTTTCGTCCGATCTCGCGCGAAGCCGCCGCGCAAACAGTCCGCGAGCGCTTCTCGATTCCCGGCAAGTTTCTGCTGAATGTCGGCGATTTGCAGCCGCGCAAAAATCATATCGGCCTGATCCGCGCCTTCGCGCGCCTGGTGAATGCTTATCCGCAGATCAAGCACAATCTGGTGCTGGCCGGAAAGCCCACCTGGTTCGCCGAGAAGGTGCGCGAGGCGGCGCGCGAATCGGGGGTCGGCGATCGCATACAGTTCTTCGGTTTTGTCACGGACGACGATCTGCTCCACCTGTACAATGCCTGCGACGCGATGGTGTTTCCGTCTTTTTATGAGGGCTTCGGACTCCCGGTGCTGGAAGCGATGGCTTGCGGACGCGCGGTGGTCTGCTCGAATACATCGGCGCTGCCCGAAGTGGTGGATGGCGCCGCTATTACCTTCGATCCCTACGCCACCGAAGAAATCGTCCGCGCACTGGCGGACCTGCTGCTGGATTCCGAATTGCGCGCCCGCATGGAAAGGCTCGGGTTGCAGCGCGCCGCGCATTTTAGCTGGCAGCGAACCGCATGCCGGACCCTCGAAGTTTTCCATGAAGTTCTGGAATGCCCCAACGCGGGAGCCCGCGCCGGCGTCTCTCATATAACGCATCCATGACCCGATTTCTAGCTCTCACGCTGCTTGCCGCGCCTTTATTGGCGCAGAACGGCTTCCCCTGGAAGAACGAAACACTCCGCTACAGCATTCAGTGGCAGAGCGGATTGAGTCTGGGCGACGCTACCCTCACGGCGCAAAAGACGGATTCCGGCTGGAACTTCGAAGCCGCCGTCAGCGCGGGCGTCCCCGGGTTTGCTATTGACGATCATTACCGGTCCACGAGCACGCCCGACCTCTGCTCGCTCCAATTCACGCGCGACCAGAGCCACGCGGGCAGGAAAAGCCGCGAGCGCACCACCTTTGACCAGAAGGGCGGCTCGGCCGAGCGCGTGACGCTGCTGCCCGACGGAGGCGCCAAGCCGGGGCAATCCACCTTCAGCATTCCGAGCTGCGCCCGCGACGCTCTCACCTACCTGTACTACGTTCGCGTGGAGCTGGGGCAGGGAAGAATGCCCGCCGCGCAGAATATCTTCTTCGGTGGAGCGTATCTGATTCGCATGGATTATACCGGCCCGCAAAGTGTGACCATCGCCGGGAAATCCGAAACCACAGATCATGTGAACGTCTCTGTGCGAGGCGCCCGGGCGAACTTCAATTTTGAAGTGCTCTACGCCCGCGATTCCGCACGCACTCCGGTCCAAATCCTACTGCCGATCTCGACGAGTAAGTTGACGCTGGAGCTGGTGCGCTAGAATGCGCGTGGCGTTTTTCTCGCCGCTGCCTCCCGCGCGCAGCGGCATCGCCGACTATTCCGAAGCACTGATTCAAAGTCTGCGCCCCATGGTGGATCTGGAGATCTTCGCGGGCGATCGCGCGTTCGACCCCTCCTGCTGCGACATCGCGGTCTACCACGCCGGCAACAACGGATTTCACGGCTTCGTTTACGAGACAGCGCTGAAAAATCCCGGCGTGGTGGTGATGCACGAATCCAACCTGCATCACCTGATTGCCGATATCACCATCAAGCGAGGCAATTGGGACGGCTACGTCGAGGAATGCGAGTACGAAGGGGGCGCGGAGGCGCGGGCGTTTGCCGAGCGCGTGCGGCGGCTTGAAGTAGGTCCCGATTATGAGGGCCTGCCGATGACGCGGCGCCTGCTCGAAAGTGCGCGCGGCGTGATTGTACACAGCTGTTTTCTGGAAAAGGAAATTCGCGCGGCGGGGTACAAAGGTCCGCTGGCAATCATCCCGCACGGCGCGTGGATTCCACAGGCCGATCGCCTCGGCTACCGGCACAAGCTCGGTCTCGATGAACTTACGCCACTGGTGGGCGTCTTCGGCTTCCTGAAGCCATACAAGCGCATCGCCGAATCTCTGCGCGCGTTTCGCCGTCTCGTGCGCCTTGTGCCAAACGTGAAGATGCTGCTGGTAGGCGAGCCTCACCCGGAATTTCCTATCGAGCAGATGATCCGGTCGATGGGGCTTTCCGCGAACGTGCGCGTACTCGGCTTCGTCCCCATTGAGGAGTTCGTCGGCTACATCGCGGCCACCGATATTATTCTCAATTTGCGGTTTCCGACGGTCGGCGAAAGCTCCGGCACGCTGCTGCGCTCGCTCGGATTGGGGAAGGCCGTGCTGGTTTCCGATATCGGCAGCTTCTCCGAATTCCCCGACGATGTTTGTTTGAAGGTGCCGGTCGGCGCGGGCGAAGAGGACCTGATCTTCGAATACCTGAACCTGCTGGTATCGCGGCCTGAAGTGGCTCAAGCGCTGGGGACGCGTGCGAAGGATTGGGTGGCGCGCGAATGCAATTGGGATTCGGTCGCGCGCCAGTATGCGGAATTCCTGCAAGCGGTCGTCGAGGGCAAAGAGTGGAAGCAGCCGGAACGCGCTGCGCAGGCTCCCCCGCCTCCGCCGCAAGCGAACGCGGGCGAAGATCTGCCGGAATATCTCTCCGGTTGGGCGGAGAATACGGAAGCGGAAGGTTACCTGCGCACCCACGAAACGCGCCTGGTGAAAACATTATCGATCACGCCGCCGGGAGGCCCGTGCGATCGCGTGCTGGAGATGGGCGCGTATCTGCAAATCACGCCCGCGCTGAAAACCCGGCTCGGCTATGGCGAAGTTCGCGGCTGCTATTACGGTAAGCTCGGCCGCGTGGACCATCGAACCGTCACGAGTGCCGATGGCGAAACGTTCGAATGCTGCATTGACCACTTTGATGCGGAGAAGGATCGCTTTCCGTACCCCGACGCGCACTTTTCTACTGTGCTCTGCGGCGAGTTGATCGAGCACCTTTTCGAAGACCCGATGCATTTGATGAGTGAGGTGAACCGCATTCTGAAGCCCGGCGGCCATTTCGTGCTGACTACTCCGAATGTCGCGGCGTTGCGCGGCATCTCCGCGATTTTGCAGGGCTATCATCCGGGGTTCTTTCACGCGTACATCCGGCCGTCGGAATCGGGCGAAGTGGATGCGCGACACAATCGCGAATACACGCCGCGCGAGATCCACAAGTTGCTGGAAAATTCGGGCTTCGAAGTGACGCTGCTCGAGACGGGCGAATTTCGTGACGAGCCACATCCGGAATTCGGGTGGGTCCGCCACTTACTGGAAAAGTATCGTCTGGAAACCGATCTTCGCGGCGACGGCATTTACGCGGTCGGCCGCAAGACGGGCGCAGTGCGTGAGCGCTACCCCGGCTGGCTGTACTCATGAGCGCCGCGTACACGGACGCGCAGCTTTTGGCCGCCGCGGGCGCCGGCTTTCAACTCACCTTCACGGTTTGCAATGGCTCCGCAGAAATCTGGAGCGCGGCCGGCGGCTTCGCCTTCGGGTACCACGTGTTCGACTACGAGACTGGAACGCTGATCGTGGACGGAAGCCGCGTGCCGCCGCCGCGCGACCTCAAGCCCGGTGAATCGGCGGCCATCACGGTCGCGGTGGAACTGCCGCTGGAGGACGGGCAGTACCAGGTATTCGTCTCGCCCATGCGCGAAGGGGTGCGGTGGTATTACGAAGACGGCTGGCCGTTCCTGCTGGTCGACGCCGAAATGCGCGGCGGGCACGCCAAACTCAGCCGTCCAGTAGTAACGGAGTCGGGCGCCATCCGCCGCCGCCGCGAATTACGGGCGGTTGGTCGCGCATTCGTATACCCGATCCTAACCGTGTGGCGCAATCGCAGCCTCATCCGCGTGATGGTGCGGCGGGATGTGCTGGGGCGCTATCGGGGGTCGTTTGGCGGTTCGTTCTGGACCTTGATCAATCCGCTGCTGCTGATTGTGACTTATTACTTTGTCTTCGCTCTGGTGATGCGGGCGACGTTCCCGGGCGATACCACACGCTCCGGCTACGTGCTTTATTACATCGCGGGCATGCTGCCGTGGCTGGCTTTTAGTGAGGCGGCCGGCCGCGCTCCCACCGTCGTTCTGGAGCATCGGAACTTCGTCCGCAAGCTGGTTTTCGCGGTGGAGACCTTACCCGTGAACCTGGTGTGCGCAGGGCTGGTCAGCGAGTTCTTCGCGATTGTGCTCTATTGCGTCTTCCTGCTGGTGGTGCGGCATTCGGTGCCCGTCACGGTGCTGTGGCTGCCCGCGCTGCTGATTCCACAAGTGCTGTTGACGGCGGGGATCGCGTGGTTTTTGGCCGCGTTGGGAGCATTCGTGCGCGACCTCGGACAGATCATAGGATTCGTGATGACGGTCTGGTTCTTCATCACGCCGATCTGCTATCCCGAGCAGAGTTGGGCTCCGCTACCCGCTTTCGCCAAAGCACTGCTCTCGAAAAATCCCATGTACATTCTGGTGCGCGGCTATCGCGCGATTTTTCTTGAGCATCAGGCGCCCGCCTGGGGACCGCTGGCCAAGCTCTCCCTGATCGCGGCGTTGATCTTCGTGCTCGGGCACGCGTGGTTCTATAAGCTGCGGAAATCGTTTGCGGATATGATCTGACGGTCAGGCGATGCTGCTGCCGGTGCCTTCCCACGGATCGGGCGGAATGCTGGGACCATGCGCGGTGAGAGTGCTGCCGGTGCCTTCCCACGGATCAGGCGGAATGCTGGGGCCATGCGCGGTGAAGGTGCTGCCGGTGCCTTCCCACGGATCAGGCGGAATGCTGGGACCATGCGCGGTGAGAGTGCTGCCGGTGCCTTCCCACGGATCAGGCGGAATGCTGGGACCATGCGCAGTGAGAGTGCTGCCGGTGCCTTCCCACGGATCGGGCGGAATGCTGGGACCGTGCGCGTTGAGAGTGCTGCCGGTGCCTTCCCACGGATCGGGCGGAATGCTGGGCCCGTGTGCGACCTGAGTGCCCGACGAATCCATCATCAGATGGCCCGTGAACGGCAACGCCGCACCTTGGCTGGCGTTCCACGCAAAACTCATGGCAAACAGCGACAACACTGCGCCGAAGGCGAACTTACTTTCGAAAAACTTGTACATTCCTTTTGCTCCTTGTGCGGTTTAAATGCCGGCCACACTGACCGTTGTGAGGTAAGAACACGACCGTTCTCTCCGATTCTTCATCCGCAGTGTAGCGTAACGCGCGTCCCGGCAGATATCGATAGTAGGGGGACACCTAGTACTATTGGGGTGTATTGCAGTGTTTCGTGCTATAGGGAATTCCCCTGATAGCGTTACTAGCTGACCCGTATCTTCGGTTAATTCCCTGATGTAAGGGAAAGGCGAGTTACTGGCGCTGGGAGTGCCGGAAGGTCTTTTCGGGGAAGGAAGGATCGGGGCGGAAGGGATCCTTGCCCGGATACTCGAGCCGCATGTCCGCGGTTACTTCATCCAACATCTCCATGGTGACGGTCTTGGTCTCCATGGCAAAGGCTGTGAGCAGTAAATTGTCGCAGATTGCGTTGATAAGGCGCGGGATACCTTGTGAACGGTAATGCAGTTCCTGAATGATCTCCGGCGGGATAATGCACTGCTCTTTGATACCCGCGCGCGCCATACGGGAATTGACATACGCGGCCGCCTCTTTCCCGTCAAAGCCGCGAAGAGCGCAACGAAGTGCGATGCGCTGCTTCAATTGACGGAATTCCGGCGCCTCCATTTTGCGATCCAACTCCTGCTGCCCGGCCAAAATAATTTGCAGAAGTTTCCCGCGGCGATTCTCGAGATTGCCCAGAAGGCGGATTTCTTCGAGGACGTCCCACTCCAGGTTGTGGGCTTCGTCGACGATCAAAACCGTGGTGCGGCCGCCGCTGGCGCGCTCCAGCAACATGTTATTGAGCGCCAGCAGAACTTCGGTTTTCGAATGGCGATTGCAGCGCAGGTCCAGATCGTAGGACAACATCTCGAAGAACTGGTCCACGGTTAGCCGGGAGTTAAACAGCGAGGCGAAGGCGATCTGCTGAGAACTCAGAAAATCCCGCAGGCACTCCAGCATGGTGGTCTTTCCGGTGCCGACCTCGCCGGTCAGGACGATGAATCCTTTGCGGCTCTGGACCCCATAGATCAGGTTTGCCAGCGCCTCTTCGTGCTGCGAGCTCCGGAACAGAAACGAAGGGTCCGGGCTCATGTTGAACGGATTTTGCGTAAAGCCGAAGAAAGCGTTGTACATAGCGGCGAATGCCAGCGGAGGACTTAACCGATGTTAGCACGCGGGACAGTAGCACGCGCACGCACGGTTGCCATAGATGTGCGGCGCCGTCCGGGCGGACGCGACCTCAGGAAACCGGCGGCGAGGCCGGACCTTCGTGTGAAGTCTTGTCCGTTTTTTCCGGCTTCTCTGGTTTTTCGCCCGGCTTAGTCGCGGCTTTCGTCGGGCTGATGAGGATATGGGCGTTGCGGCCTTCCAGCCGCGGTTGGCCTTCCACTGTGCCGTACGTGGTCAGATCCTGAGCGAAGCGCATGAGCAGCTTCTTGCCGAGATCGGCATGCGCGATCTCGCGGCCGCGGAACTGCACAACCGCCTTGACGCGGTTGCCTTCCTGAAGGAAGCGAATGGCGTGGGTCTTCTTGAAGTCGTAGTCGTGATCGTCCGTATTGGGACGGAACTTCAACTCCTTCACCTGCACCACGTGCTGCTTCTTCTTGGCCTCGTGCTGCTTTTTCTTCTGCTCATAGGTATAGTGGCCGAAGTCGACCGCCTTGGCTACCGGGGGAACCGCGGTAGGCGCGACCAATACCAGATCGAGGCCCAGTTCCTGGGCCCTCCGCAGCGCTGCCGCGGTCGGCATCACCTCCGTGGTGCCGTCCGGGAACACCGCGCGAACTTCGCGCGCACGGATGGACTCATTGACGTTCTCTCTGCGATTCTGCCTGCGAGGAGGAAAGTTTCTTCCTGGATACATTTTGGATTATGCGTTTCGTTGAAAATTGCCGGAGTGGACGAGCGAGACCGCGCGGCCTTGAGGAGTGCTTCGGTCGAGTTGTGGATTCGTTGTGGGGAACAAGCGCAATTTAATCAGTATCAGTGTACACCACATTTCACCCGCGGTGGCAAGCGCTCACGCCGGGCTTCCGGACGGGGATTCAACCCGCACTTTTAGTTCCGGCATGCCGACGATTTCGTACGTTCCCGAAGCAACCCCGATTTTGGCCCGTACCAAGCCTTCGAGCAGGTCCCGGGAGATCCGGTCCTTGATAAATCGGACGCCGTGGTCCGGCACGATGAAACGCGCGGACATCTGTATCCAATTGTCGGTGAGCTGGAAAAATACGCGCGGCTCGAGTTCTTCGCGCTTCACCACGTACCGCTTCTCCAACTCCGCAAGAGCGTTCTCACTGAGTTCGCTGATCTTCTCCGTGTTCCGGTGCACAGAATCGAGCAGGATCTGCTCGGCCCGGTGGTAATCGCCGCCATAGGAAATCGGCAGGTGCAGTTCCTCCCAGATGTAAGGGAATTCTCGCGTGTAGTTGTAGATGGGAAGATCGAAGATTTTGTCGTTGGTGACCGTGACGATGCGGCCCGTGTACTGGCGGCTCGCCACCCACATGCTCGGAGCATCGCCCTGTTCGCCGGGCGGCTGGCCCATTTCCATGATGGTGGTCTGCATGAACCCCAGGGAGATGACGTCACCGCGCACGCCGCCCATCATGATGCGGTCGCCGACATTGAAGGTTTTGCCGCGCAGAATGATGAAATATCCGGAGACGGCTGTGATGACGCGCTGCGACGCGATCGCAAGTCCCGCGGTGACGAATGCGGCAGCCTGGCCCAACTGCGCGGGGTTGTTGAACCAGATGGAGACGAAGCCGGTAAGGAGCAGCACCGCGGTGAGCAGCCGGATGCCCTGCCCGGTCCAGAAGTTCACGCGCCCTTCGCGTCCGCCGAAGACTGATTTGGTGACGGTCCGCAGAACTGTGGCAAATAGGAGGACAAGCGCGATGAAGACGACCGAGAAGAGCAGCTTCTTGGCAGTGTCGCCGCTGACGCCGACAAGCCGTATCCCAAAGAGCTGAACTGTGTGCGACTTGCCGACAATCTGGAGGATGCCGCCCATGGCTATTTCGATTGTGCGATTGGTCCGGCGCGCGGCGCTGTCAGGCAGCACACAAGCTGGTGGTTTTGTTTTCGAACGTCCTACGGCGAGCCGTTTGCGATAGCAGGAGCGGGGGTATGTAACTTATGTTTCTAGCGCTGTTTTTCATTCTTCTGCTGGCCTGGATCCTCGGATTCGCGGCATTCCACGTCACCGCTGGTTTGATTCACCTGCTGCTGATCGTCGCCGTGATTTCGCTAGTTTTTCATTTTGTTCGTGGCCGGAGGGCCATCTAGCGGGCGGCACGGAGCAGAAGGTACAAATGCGCGGCTACCGCGTTGGTTTGCGTAGCCGCGCCGCCTTTTCCCCGAAGTTGCGCAGAGCGCGCCGACTGATTACTCTAGAATCAGATCGCGCGAAAGCTGGCGTAGCTCAGTTGGTAGAGCATCTGATTTGTAATCAGAGGGTCGGGGGTTCAAGCCCCTCCGCCAGCTCCACAAAATCAATACCTTACATCTCAGTTTAGGGCTCGTCGGTACCGTTTGGTAGCAACGCTTGCGGAACTGCAAGCCAAGCTTGCGGGCGCTCTTTAGTGGCCACCTTGATCGGACGCCGAAGATGCTGCGGCGAGGTTAGAATTCGTGGATGCCGTAATCCCTGCAACAGCGTCGTGGAAGAATCCGACCAGCCCGAAGACAAGGCACACGCCGAAGGTGATGAGGAGCGTGTATTCGACGAGGCTCTGGCCCGTGTCTTCGCGATGAAATCGAGCGAGCAGTCGCCGCATTCCCGCAGTATGACTTACGAACCCCACAATCCTGTAGTCCTGCGGGTGCCAGAAACCACGACAGTACGGCTGTGGGGTACTTGGAACTACGAGCTGACGGAACCTACGACGCCGGAGCCGGAGCGCCCTTCGCGTGCACTCGTTTCAGAACGTTACCAACCAGTTCCCTACGCGTCTCTATCGCATGCTCTCCGGCGACCTGCGGTACGCTTTCCGAAGTCTCCGAAATTCTCCCCTCTTCACGACCGCTACCGTTCTGACGATGGCGCTCACCATCGGTGCGAACACCGCCATTTTCAGCGTCGTCAATGCAGTCCTGATTCGCCCGATGCCATTTGCCGACCCCAATCGCCTGAAGCAGGTCGCAGAGAAGAATGACAAGCTCGGACTTCCCAGCTTCAGCGCCTCCGTTCTGAATTACCTCTCGTGGAAAGAGCAGAACCGGAGCTTTCAGTCGCTCGCGGCGATGGGCGTCGGCATCTACACGTTGACGGGAAGCGGAGACCCCGAGCAGATCAACGGCGCGACTATCAGTCCCTCGCTGCTGCCCACCCCTGGGCATTTCGCCGATCGCCGGACGCGGCTTTCGCGAAGGTGACGACCGGCCGGGCGCTGATCCCGTCGCGCTCATCAGTGAGCCGTTCTGGAGCCGCCATTTTGCGCGCGCCCGGTCGGCTATCGGTGCGCGAATCACGCTCAACGGCCTGGATTACACGGTTGTCGGCATCGCGCCGCCCGGACTTCCGTTTCTCGCTGCCGGCGATGTGTGGACGCCGCTCACCATCGACCCCGGCCGCGAGATCCGCCTCAACCACGTCATCAACGTTTTCGGGCGGCTGCGCCCCGGCGTCACCCCGCGGCAGGCGCAGGCCGATATGGACGCGGTTTCCGCGCGTGTCGGCGCGCAATTCCCGGAGGTGAAGGATTGGGGCGTCCGTTTGATCGATTTGACGGATACCATTGTCCCGTCGGGCGTTCGCACCGCTTTGCTTGTACTGATGGGGGCAGTGATTTTCGTGCTCCTCATAGCGTGCGCGAACATCGCGAATCTGCTGCTTTCGAGGGCCGCATCGCGTCAGAAAGAAATCGCAGTGCGGATTGCCCTCGGCGCAAGCCGGCGGCGCATGATCGCGCAGTTCCTCACCGAGAGCCTTTTGTTGTCGGTAGCCGGCGGCATCGCCGGAATTGTGGCCGCGGTGTGCAGCATGCGTCTGATCGACCGTTCTGTGCCGCAAGGACTGTTGCCGGTGCAGACGTTTGCAGTCGACCCCACGGTCCTGCTCTTCGCGCTTGTGATGACGCTCGTAACCGGAGTCTTATTCGGACTCGCGCCTGCATGGCAAGCAGCGCGCGGCGACCTTCATGCCGTTCTCAAGGGCGCTCGCGCTTCCCTTGGCGGCCAGCGGCAGGCACTCCGCAACTGTCTGGTTGCCGGCGAACTCGCCCTCGCGACCATCTTGCTCGTCGGCGCGGGATTGCTGATGCAAACGCTGCTTCGATTGCAACGCGTCCAGGTTGGATTTCAGCCGGACGGAATCCTCTCGTTCCAACTCGCCGCTCCCACCGGAAAATATCCGGCCCAGGCCCAGAAATGGGCACTCTATCGCGACGTGCTGCAATCTCTGGCGACGATTCCAGGCATTCGCGGCGCGGCTATGTCTAGCGGAATTCCGCTGGGGCAGGGAAGCTATACACGGTCGCCATTCATGCCCCTGGGCGCATCGATCCTGCCGGAAGGCGCATCGCTGCCCATAGACTGGCGGATTGTCAGCCCGGGCTATTTTCATCTCATGGGAATTCCGCTGCTCTCCGGGCGCGAATTCGATGATCACGATACAGCCGGTCTTTCGGACAGCATCGTGGTCAGCCGGGCCACCGCGCGAAAGTTTTGGGGCAACGATAACCCCATAGGGAGGAGGCTGCACCGGCCGACACAGACAAACTCATTCCAGGTGGTCGGCGTGGTCGGCGATGTACGGCACGAGAGCTTGAACGAAGAGTATCCCGCTTTGTATTTTTCGGCCACCGGCCGGGTAGGGCCCCTGATGGACATTGTGATGCGCACGAGTGTTCGCCCTGACTCGGTGGTCGCGGCTGCCCGGTCGCGAATTCAAAAGCTCGATCCCGATCTGCCGCTTTCGAACGTGCGAACCCTGGACGAGTACGTGCACGATAACGCCGCTCAGCAGCGCCTGAATGCCGCGCTTCTGGTACTTTTTGCGGTCGCCGCCCTTCTGATTGCGGCCATTGGAGTTTACGGAGTCCTGGCGTATTCGGTGAACCAGCGCCGTCGCGAAATCGGATTGCGCATGGCGCTTGGGGCGCAGCGGACCCGCGTGCTCTGTTGGATTACGGCGCAAGGAATGTTCGTCGCCACTGCCGGAATCGCTTTCGGTTTGGTGACGGCCTATTTCTTCAGCCGGGTTCTGGCCGGGCTGCTTTTCGGCGTTCAGGCGCACGATGCACTGACTTTCACTACTGCCGGACTTCTCCTGCTGCTGGTAGCACTCGCAGCCTGCATCGTTCCGGCGGCGCGCGCTTCCCAGGTCGACCCGATTGTTGCTTTGCGAGACGAGTAAGAGACCACCGCGTGCTCGTGGTGTACTGTTAGACACTCCGGGTTTCCCCCTATCGTGTTCCGCTTACGTTTGTAAATTGGAAGTGGGCGATAACACGCCCAAACAGTTTTGGCGTAGGCATATACTCAAATCCGGTTGACGGCTGACTCTCAAGTTCAGCTCTACCACCCAGCCCCAGGACCCCGCGACCCCCGGACAGCCGGACAACCTTCACAGACATAACTCAGGAGGAGTGTATATGAACCTTATCGGTAAAGCTGTAAGTGTGTCCGCCATGCTTGCGGGCGCGGTTTTCGCTCAAGTTGCGCCCAACACGATCACGCCCGAACCGGCGCCGATCGGTATTTCGGCGAGCACGACAGGTGTCCTGTTCAGCCAGCCTTATTGCGACGGCATACAGCCGCCCACAGGCCAGAATCTGGTGCGCGGCGTGTATACGCTCGGTACTTCGACGAGCCCCCTCGTCACGCTGCCTTCATCGCAGTGCACGGAGAATTATTTCGTGGCATCGAGTGGATTCGGCGGCTTCCCAACGAATACTCTCTACATCGCCGGGGTCAGTTCGAGCGGCGCGCCCGTAATTTTCACTGCCCCCGTGACGGGCGGAACTGCCACCGTGTTCGCGCCCCTGCCGGTGGCTGGGAGCAATACCCCGCACACCGCGCTGACGTTCGATACCGTCGGCACGTTTGGCTTCGGCTTGATTGCAACTGGCATCAACGGAATTCAAGTTCTTAACTCATCCGGCGCGGTGACCGCAAGCTATCCGAATCCCGCCAATGGCACGTCCTATCTGGAAGGAGCGACGGTTGCGCCGCTCACCTATAGTCAGTGCCCCGGATGCCTGTTCGTCGTAGCGGAGTCGCAGACCGGAACCACCAGCGCGATTTACACTCTGCCGGCCGGAGCCGCGAGCGGCACGGTGCCGCAGTTCTTCGCTGCCGCTCCGGCTGAACCGGAAGGTATTGTTTTTGTGCCGTCCGCACCCTGCAGCTTCAATGGGAACTCGTATTATGTGAGCGCCTATAGCCACACCCCCGGCAATCCGCTCTATTCCAGCGGCGGAGCAGTGCTCGGCTTCACTTCGCAGCAACTTGCCCCATACGCCGGCCAGTTCCTGGTGCCTGACGAGCAATCCGGGATCATCTATGCGTATTCCGGACCGAATAGCCCGACCATCTTCTCGTCGACCGGATATCAGTTGGAGGGTTCCACCGCGGTAACGTGTGCGGCGCCCACCACGACCAGCGGCTTCATGACCGGTGGCGGACAAACGGCGAATTTCGCGGCGAGCCACGGCATGGAACTCGGCTGCAGCGCCAATAGCAATCATCACAACCTGGAAGTCAATTGGGCCGGCGGCAACCAGTTCCATCTGACCTCCATCTCCACGGTGACCTGTTATTTGGATCCGTCCCGGCCGGCTCCCGCGCCGCCGCAGGCGAGTTTTAACACGCTGGTGCTCACGGGAACGGGTACTTACGATGGCCATGCGGGCGCGACGGTGAGCGCCGTCTTCACCGATGCGGGCGAGCTCGGCACCAACGATCAGGCGATGATCGTGGTCACGTACAACGGTCAGACCGTATTGAACGTGCCCTTAGCCAAAATCGCCACCGGCAATCAGCAGGCGCACAGATAAAAGCAAGGCGCGCCGGCGCTATAGCGTGAGCGTTACTTTCTTCAGTGTTCGCGGCTGGTCGGGATCGAGCCCCTTCTTGGCAGCCAGGCAAGCCGCGAACATCTGCGCCGGCACAATGTACGGTATCGGCGTCAGCAGTTCTTTCAGTTTCGATTTCAGCCGGACGGTCCGTGTGGCGCGCGCCTCGATCTCGCGATTTCCGGGATCCGAAATTGCGACGATCTCCGCCTTCAACGCCCGCAGCTTGTCCAGAGTGCCGCCAATGGAGTCCCACGTAACGCCCGGCGGCGCGAAGGCGAATACCGGAAAACTCGGCTCCACCAGCGCGATAGGCCCGTGGAGGAAGTCCGCCGAAGAAAAGCGCTCCGCCACCACGTAACACGTCTCCATCAACTTCAGCGCAAACTCGAAGGCATTGGAATAGTTGAGTCCGCGGCCTACCACCACCGCATACCGCATGAAGCGGTAGCGTTCGCTGAGCGCATCGACCTCATCTTCGAGTGCCAGCGCCCCGCGGACCGCTTCCGGAATGCGCGCCAGGTCGTCCGGACGAATCCGGCCGCCAAGGGCGTACGCGAGCAAATAGAACAGCAGCAGTTGCCCGGTGTAGGTTTTGGTGGCGGCAACGCTGCGCTCCTTGCCCGCGCGCACCAGCAGCACATGCTCCGCGAGTCTGGCAAGGCTGCTGCCGCTTTCGTTGGTGATGCCGAGCGTCAGCGCTCCGCGTTCGCGCGCATGTTCCAGAATCAGGTTCGTATCGGTGGATTCGCCGGACTGTGAAACCGCAACCACCAGCGCGCCCGAGTAATTCACGCGCGCTTTATACAGCGTCTCGATGGAAGGCGCGGCGAGTGAAACCGGTATGCCGGTGGTGATCTCCAGCAAATAGCGGCCGAAGAGCGCGGCATTGTCGGACGTGCCGCGGGCAGCCAGCACGATCAGTTTGGGCCGCCGCTTCTCGACAAAGCGTTTAAACTTTTCGGCGCGGCGCATCTCGGAAGCGAGAGTCCGCTCCAGCGCCTCCGGCTGCTGCCGGATCTCTTCGAGCATTCGCGACATGAACATTCACCATAGCAGCCTTGCAGCCGCGAACACTCCGGCTGTTACCGCTTCCTGGTGCGTTTGTGAAGAAATCCGGCTGCCGTTCTCGTCGCGCTCCATTCGCCTTTCCGATGCCGTTTACCGCTCCCTCACGGGTTTTGTGAAAAAATCCGGCTCTCGTTTTCGTAGCGCTATATTCGCCTTTCGATGCACCGTTTACCGCTCCCTCACCGTCACGGCTCCGTAAGCAGAATCAACTACATACGGAGCCGTGACCGTTAGGGAGCGGCAAACGGTGTCGGGGATGCGAATGCGTTTGAATGCGGCAAAAAAGCAATTTGATATTTTTTCATAACCCGTTACGGTCGCGGCTCCGTTATCTGAATCATGTACATACGGTAAAAGGTGCTGGGGATCGGAGTAAAGCAATTCGATTTCGCCATTTGCGCTGCAACGTCGATCGGCAAGATTAACCCGCCGTTACCAGCCCGGAGAGTTCTTCGGCGCTCGACTTCTCCACGTCCGCATGAAGGCTGTTGCCGTGCGCATCCATCGTGACGATCGCCGCGAAGTCTTTCACCCGCAGATGCCACATCGCTTCGGGGATGCCGAACTCCATCAGGTTTACGCCGAGCACTTCCTGCACGGTTCGAGCGTAATACTGCGCCGCGCCTCCGATTCCGTTCAGGTAGACCGCTCCATGCTCTTGCAAAGCCGCGAGCGTCTTCGGGCCCATGCCTCCCTTGCCGATCACCGCGCGCACTCCGTACTTCCTGATCACGTCGGCCTGATAGGGCTCTTCGCGGATGCTGGTGGTCGGTCCGGCAGCCTTTACGCTCCACTCGTCGCCCTGCTTCAGCATCACCGGGCCGCAGTGATAGAGCGCCGCGCCATTCAGATCCACGGGCGGAGGGTTCTTCATCAGGTAAGCGTGCACGTTGTCGCGCCCCGTAAACATTTCGCCGCGGATCAGCACGACGTCGCCCACCTTCAGTGCGCGCATCTGCGCTTCCGTCAGCGGCGGAGTTAGTATCACTTCGCGGCCGGTCAGCGGGAAACCCTCGCCGCGCGCCATTTTCTCCACCGGTCGCGATGGATCGCGATAGAGCCATTGAGTGATGGCGCCGCTTGTCGCATCCACGCGAATGCCGAGGCGGCGGAAGGCCCAGCACTCATACGCGACGCTGACGAAGAAACTCGCGGGCAGCCGGTTGGCCGCGGTGATCTTGCAGCCGATCAGCGAGCTCTTACCGCCGAACCCCATCGCGCCGACACCCAGCCGGTTGGCCTCTTCCATCACTTCAGCTTCCAGTTTCGCGAGCGTCTCGTTCGGATTCACGTCGTCCAGCGTGCGCAGCAGTTGACGCTTGGCGAGATCGTAGCCGTGTGCGCGGTCGCTGCCGATGCAGACGCCCAGTGCCCCCGGCGCGCAGCCTTGACCCTGCGCCTGCCATACCGCGTGCAGCAGGCACTTGCGCACGCCTTCCAGGTTGCGGTCGGCGCGGCCGAGGTGATCGAGATTGCAAGGCACGGAGTACTGAATATTCTTGTTCTCGCAGCCGCCGCCTTTGAGCACGAGGCGAATTTCAATCTCCTCTTCTTCCCATTGCTCGAAGTGAATCACCGGCGTCTCTTCGCCCAGGTTGTTGCCGCTGTTTTTTCCCGTAATGGAATCGACGGAGTTGGGGCGCAGTTTGCCGAGACGTGTCGCTTCCGCGACGCTCTCCACAATCGCTTTGCGAAGCTGAATCTGGTTGACTCCTACTGGGGTATGCACGAAAAATGTCGGCATCCCGGTGTCCTGGCAGATCGGCCCGCTGTCTTCGTGAGCCATGTCGACGTTGCTCAGGATGATATCGAGCGCCTGCGAAGACTGCGTTCCCGGTGTTTCGGTTTGGCTGGCGATGGACATCGCGGCGCGCACGTCCGGCGGCAGATTCGTAGCCGTTTGCGTGACGAGTTCAAGGAGGCTGGCAGCAAGAAATTCCATAAAAAAGTTTCGGAAGTATAGATTGTAGCGTGCGGCGCGCGAGGTGTACCGTGTGTAGATGCGAACGCTCGCGCTTCTGCTGTTGATCGTGGTTTCCGTGCGCGCTCAGGACCGTGCCGCGCTGCAGGCCTGGACGGCGGCTCATCAGCGCCAGGTGATCGGCGAACTGGAGCAGTTGCTGGCCATTCCGAACGTCGGCACTGACCGGGCGAATATCCGTCGCAATGCAGACTTCGTCATGGGCATGCTGCGCCATCGGGGCCTGAACGCGGAGCTTCTGGAGACCGCCGGCAATCCGCTGGTCTACGCCGAAAAGAACGTGCCCGGCGCCTCACGCACGCTGCTGTTCTACATCCATTACGACGGCCAGCCGGTCGATACCGCGCGCTGGAAGCAGCGCAGCCCCTTCGTCCCCGTGATGCGCGATGGCCGCCTCGAAGACGGCGCCCGCGAGATCCCCGAATTCACCGCTCGCGATACATTCGAGCCGCAGTGGCGCATTTATGCGCGGTCTGCCTCCGACGATAAAGCGCCGATCGTGGCCTTCTGCGCCGCGCTCGATGCGCTACAGGGGAAGACGGCGAGTAACATCCATGTGGTGCTGGATGGCGAAGAAGAAATGGGTTCGCCAAGTCTCACTGCGGCGGTTACTAAGTACCGCGAGAAACTCAAAGCTTCCGTGCTCTACATTCTCGATGGGCCGGTTCACCAGAGCGACCGGCCGACATTGGCATTCGGCGCTCGCGGACTCGTTGCTCTGGAGATCACCGTGTTCGGGCCCAAAATGGCGCTGCACAGCGGCCACTACGGGAACTGGATTCCTAATCCGGCGCTGCGGCTTGCTCAACTGCTCGCGGGCATGAAAGACGCTCAGGGACGCACCACCATCCCCGGCTTCTACGCCGATGTTCCACCGTTCACGGCGGCGCAGCGGCGGGTGCTGGATTCCGTGCCGGACGATGAAGCGGGGCTGCTGAAGTTCTTCGGCGTCGCGCAACCCGACGCGGTCGGCAGAAGCCTGCAGGAAGCGATTCAATATCCAAGCCTCAATATTCGTGGCATGAAGAGCGGCTACGTAGACGAGCCGCGCACGATTATTCCGAGCGATGCTACGGCGGCAATCGACATACGGCTCGTCAAGGAAACGCCGTCGATGAAGATGGCGCAACTGGTTCGTGCATACGTGGAGAAGCAGGGATATCACCTGGTAGAGGGGGACCCTTCCGACGCCGACCGCACTCGCTACCCGAGGTTGGCGCGCGTGAAGGTGACCGAAGGTATGGAGGCATTTCGCACCGAGCCCGAATCCCCCGAGGGCGAACGGGCCGCGGCAGCATTACGCCGCATCTGGGGCGTGGAGCCGGTGCAGATCCGCACGATGGGCGGCACTGTGCCGATCGCCCCGTTTGTCCGCGAACTGGCGCTGCCGGCGATTTCCGTGCCGATTGTGAACTTCGATAACAATCAACACACGGATAATGAAAACCTGCGGCTGAAGAACCTGTGGGACGGAGTAATTACCTTAGCCGCCATGCTGCAACTGTGAATGGCGCGACATAGGTTCGCGACGATTTACAGTTGTACTTCCGGCTTGCCCGGATACTAAGAGCACGCCGCTTCGACAAACTCTAATAGGAGATGAGTCGACCTCATGAAATTGCGATTCGTGTGCTTCTTAGGCGGTATAGCACTTACTGCCTCGGCCACTGTCTACACGCAAACAAACTTAGTCTCGGACATTCCCGGGATGGCAACGACTACGGATCCGAACCTGAAAAATCCGTGGGGGATGAGCTTTTTGGCGACGTCGCCGTTCTGGATATCGGACCAGATGACGGGCGTTGCCACACTTTACAACGGACTTGGTATGCCGCAGCCTACGACGCCTCTGATTGTAACCATACCGCCCGGCAGCCCCACAGGAACTGTCGGAAACACCGTGGGCGCCGGCGCTTTCGGCGGAGCGGCCTTTCTGTTTTCCACGCTCGCTGGAACCATCGATAGTTGGACGGGCGCCGACGGCAGTAACGCGCTGATCTCCGGGCGGGGAGCGGCGGGATCCGCGTACACCGGGCTGGCGCTCCTGGGGACGAATCTCTATGCCGCCAACTTTTCGCAGGGGCGGATCGATACTTTCGATTCGAGCTTCACTCTAAGCTCCACAGGTTTCACCGACCCCAACTTACCAGCCGGTTACGCCCCGTATAACATACAGACCATCGGCAGTCAGTTGTATGTGGAGTACGCCCTTGTCGACCCGGTAACCCATCGGGCGTCGGAAACTCCCAACACCGGAGTGGTAGACGTGTATAACTCCAACGGCACGCTCGCCCAGCGCCTGATCACCAACGGCGTGCTGGCTTCGCCGTGGGGAGTCGTAATTGCGCCGGCCAACTTCGGACAATTCAGCAGTGATTTGCTGGTCGGCAATTTCGGCGACGGCAGAATCAATGCCTTCAATCCGGTGACCGGAGCGTTTCTCGGGACCTTGTCGGGTTCGAACGGGCAGCCGCTGGAAAATGACGGGCTTTGGGCGCTTCAAGTGCGGCCCACCGGACCTAACGTGAATCCGAACGCCGTCTACTTCAACGCCGGCATCAACAACGAAGCTGATGGGCTCTTCGGAAGCATCCAGGCGGCTCCCGAGCCGGCTAGCCTCGCTTTGGGTGGCCTTGGACTGCTCCTCCTGATTCGCCGCCGCCGGGCTTAGGTCCACCGCAGCTCGCCTGGACTAGGCAACAGCGTGAACGGTCTGCGGCAGCAGCCGGATCTCGCGGGCGAAACGCTCTAGCGGTTCCCGAAACGCGGGAGCCGCGATGCGAATCATGGATTCCGCCCGCTGCCGCAAAGTTTTCCCGTGCAGGTATGCGGAGCCGAATTCCGTCACCACCCAATGCACGTCGCCGCGCGAGGTTACGACTCCCGCGCCCGGCTTGAGCGTAGGCACAATGCGCGATACGTCGCCGCTCCTGGCGGTGGCGGGTAGCGCGATGATGGGCACTCCACCCTTGCTTCGAGCCGCGCCGCGCAGGAAATCCACCTGTCCGCCGATACCGCTGTATGGCAGGTGGCCGATGGAATCCGAACAGACCTGCCCGGTGAGATCCACTTCAATCGCCGAGTTGATGGCTACCATGCGATCGTTGCGCGCCACGTTGAAAGGATCGTTGACGTACGCTGTGTTGCGGAACTCGAACATCGGGTTGCGGTCCACGTAATCAAGAAGCCGCTTGGTTCCCAGGCAGAAGCCTGCCACGAGTTTGCCGGGGTGCAGCGTCTTCCGGCGGCAGTTGAGCGCGCCCGCTTCGATGAGGCCGATCACCGATTCCGGAATCATCTCGCTGTGAAAGCCGAGGTCCTTATGATCGCCCAGCAGCGCCAGCACCGCCTCCGGAATGCCGCCGATACCGCTTTGCAGAGTGGCGCCGTCGGGCACCAGATTCGCAATCCGCCGTCCAATGGCACGGTGCACTTCCGTGAGCTCCGGGCTGCGATATTCCACTAGCGGATGGCTGGTCTCCACGAATGCGTGCACCTTGCTCCTGTGCAGCGACGTATCGCCGAGCGTCCGCGGGACCTGATCGTTAACCTCCACAATGACGTGCCGCGAGGCCTCCACCGCGGCGAGCGTGATGTCCGTGCTCGGGCCGAGATTCAGGAAACCGTGACGATCCGGCGGCGCGCATTGCAGCAGGCAGACGTCGATCGGGAGTGCGCCGGACCGGAACAACTCCTCGATTTCGCCGAGGAAGATCGGCGTGTAATCCGCGCGTCCCGCCTGCACTGCTTCGCGGACGTTTGCGCCCATGAACAGGGCGCTCTGCCGGAAATTGCCTTCAAATTCGGGAGCTGTGTACGGCGCGATGCCCATGGTCGCCATGTGAATCACTTCCACGCCGGAGAGTTCGCGGCCGCGGCGAGTCAGCGCTTCCACCAGCGGGACGGGCTCGGAGCAGCCGTTGTGCACGTAAACGCGCTGGCCGGACCGGACCATTTGTAGAGCTTCATCGGCTGTCATTGAGCCACCGGAGTATAGAGATCGAGCAGTTGGGCTCGAATCGCGTGGAGGCGATCCGTGGTCACAGTGAGGATCGCGCGCATCAGCCGGAATCCGAAAGCGTAATCGCGCTCGCAGGCGTGAGCCAGGCGGACGCCGTCAAAGGCGAGCGCGCGGAGCGGTTCCAGCGCGCGCGCCTGAAACTGTTTTCCGGGGTCGCCGGTGATCGAAGACCAGCCGAGCACTTCGCCGGATACAAGCGTCGCGACACGAACCGGATGCCCCGGAGCGATGATTTCGAGCGCGACATTGCCTTCCAGCAGGAGATAGAAAAGGCTGGAGCGGTCGCCCTCCTGGAAAATCAGTTCGCCGGAAGCAAAATGCGTTTCGGCGGCCATTTCGGAAAGCAATTGGACGTGCTCGGGCCAGAATCCTTCGGAGAAAGGGTGCTGGTGGAGAAGGTCGGCGGTCATAGGCACCTCGTTGCAGTGGTGTGCTGCAACGATAATGAGCTACTTTTGTCTGAAATGCAAGCTCCCGGCCGGGCGCTATTCGACAATCCGGAAGGAGTAAATCTTGCCGATTCGGCCGCTGGACCCGGTAGCATCGCCTGCGGTGGGCGGCAGCAGGCCGTACTCGCCGGAGCCGAGGTTCGGCAGCAGGATCTCATAAGTTCGCGGCGCCAGTTTTTTGTTCTCGAACGGGAGCAGGTCGCGCGTGGCGCCTCCAGAGACGTGCAGAACGCCGCCGGTGACGGTGCGGAACTCGCGCGAGTCCTTTTGCTCGTGCAGGCGCAGCAATTGATATTCGGTGATGGCAACTCCTTCCGGCGTGTAGACCAGCAGATCTACCGGAGTTTTCAGTTGCGTGCTGCTATGGTCGTGGTTGACGTGACCGTTGACGTCGCCCTTGACGATTCCCGCGGTGCCGATGGTCTTGAGGACGCCGCCGGTCTTGAAGTTGACGACTTCCGGCGGCAGATCGGCCCACTTCTCGTTCTTTTTCACATACACGCCGATCTCGGCCACGATTGGTGCGCCGCCGGGCGCGGCAGCCGCTGACGGCGTGGACGCGGGCGCGGTAGTGGCGGCGGCCGCGGGTGCGCTCGCCTTCTCGATCATCGCGGCGATCACCTTATCGCCGACACCCGCGCTTTTCAATGCGATCAACGCATCGGCATCGGTTGTATAGCTGCCGGCCTGAGCTTTGACAGTCGAGACAATGATGTCTTCGCTCAAACCCGCCTTGGACATTTTGACGACGGCCTCGTTGTTCAACGTGGACTGCGCCATCATCAGTGAGACTGCGCCAAGCAAGGGGATCAGGACGCGACGGAAATTCATTTCACCGCAGTTTACAACCCGCTTTGGCGGTGCGCAAGCCTGTGTTTTCGTGACGCCGTGGGCGTCCGGCTGGAATTCAACTACTTGCCGGTCAGAATATCGCGCCGGTGCTTCAGATCCAGCAGGAGGCTGTCGATGGTTTGCTGCACCGGGACCGGCGTTCCGTCCGGCATGCGTCCGGTCGTACGCAGCACGCCGAGGATCTGCCCCCGCACCTGCTGGATGCAACTGGTGAGTTCCGGGTCCAGGCCGAGCGACGCCTCTTCGTTCAATTCCTTCGTGAACTGCACGATAATCTGTTCGCGCGTCAGTTTGTCCTCACCCACCTGCTGCAATTCGGCGATGCTCTTTTTCAAGCTGACCAGCATGAAGTTGCGGCGGTCGAAGATATGCTGCAGCGTGACGCGCTCGCCGAAGGTAGTTCCGTCGGCGAAGATCCCGGCGCCTACCGCGACTTTGGCGTAAAAGCCGTTGCCGCCGACGCGGAAGGGCAGTGTGAAATCCTGGCCGGCGGGGATGGCTTTGGCATATTGCGGATCCGTGAGCGCATCGTAGTAGCCTGTCGAGGCGTAGTTCGTGCCGCCGTTGGGGTCGCGGTGCAGCGTGTAGATGTATAGGAACGCGACCAGGTCACTCTTGCCGTGGTTGTGGACCGTGACCGTCGCCTGACCGGTGCGGTCATTCGTGACAGTGGTGCTAACGAGGTCCTGCGGCGCGGGTTGCGCAAACCCACAGAGCGCCGCCCCCAGAAACGCGAGTGCCGCAACGAATGCTCGCATGATTTCCTCTCCCAATGATAAAATAAGCGCACCGTCCACAATGCAACGCTTGACCAAAGTGATCCGGGAATTCGAACTGCCCGGCGGCAAGGTAAATCCCGAAACGCTCGCTTGCGGAGCGTGGCGGCACGCGGTGGGAAAGAAGATCGCGGCCCATACGCAGCCGGTGAAACTGGTGCGCACGCGCCTGGTGGTCGAGGTGGAAGATAAGGTGTGGCAGCGGCAGTTGATGTCGCTCTCCGGTTTCATTTTGCGCAATCTGGCTCGGCACTTGGGCGCGGGTCTGGTGGAAGAACTCCAGTTCAAAGTGGTTCCGCGGCGGCGTGAACCGGCGCGGGCCGATCGCGCGCTTACTGGTCTTTTCGCCGATGAGGCTGCGGGAATCGAAGATCCCGTGCTGCGCACCATTTATAAAGCGGCAAGGGCCAAGGCACAGGCGTGAAGATCAACGAAGAGCGGGTCCGGTACGTCGCCGGACTGGCGAACCTCACCTTGACGGACGCGGAGATCGCCCGATTCCAAGCCGACCTGAACGGCATTCTGGAACACGTCGACCGGCTCAATCAGGTCGATACCGAAGGCGTCGAGCCGATGGCGCAAGTGCTGGTGGAAGGGGAAGGCGGGCTGCGCGAAGACGTCGTGGTCGCTCCGCTCGGCAACGATGCCGCGGTGGCAAACGCCGCGAAATCCGGCGCCGGGTACTTCAAGGTGCCACTGGTGATCGAAAAGTGATTCGCCGATACGGAGCGGCGACCGTGAGGGGTTGTGAAAAAATATCGAATTGCTTTTTGCCGCATTCAAACGCACTCGAATCCCCGGCACCTTTTACCGCTCCCTTACGGGGTTGTGACAAATTATCGAATTGCTTTTTGCCGCATTCAAACCCACTCGATTCCCCGGCACTTTCTACCGCTCCCTTCCGGGGTTGTGAAAAATTATCGAATTACTTTTTGCCGCATTCAAACGCACTCGAATCCCCGGCACCTTTTACCGCTCCGCTAACGGAGCCGCGACCGTGAGGGGGTGTGAAAAAATATCGAATTGCTTTTGTGCCGCGTTCAAACGCACTCGCATTCCCGGCACCTTTTACCGTTCCCTTACGGTCACGGCTCCGTATGTAGTTGATTCTGCTAACGGAGCCGTGACCGTAAGGGAGCGGCAAACGGTGCGTCGAAAGGCGAATGGGGTGCGACGAGAACAACAGCCGGATTTCTTCACGAACGCGTGAGGGAGCGGTAAAAGGTGTATCGAAAGGCGAATGGAGCGCGAATACGCCGATGAACGTTGACTTTGCTTCCCTCACCATAAACCAAATCCGCACAGCACTCATTCGCAAGGAATTCACCTCCGTCGAACTAACGTCGGAGTTCCTCCAATTCGCGCAGCGTGAAAATCCCGCTACCAACGCATACCTGCTGTTTTCGGAAGAGCGCGCTCTCGCAGCCGCGCGGATGGTGGATGAGCGAATTGCTCGCGGCGAAGATCCCGGCGCGCTCGGCGGTGTGCCGGTTGCCGTGAAGGACGTCATCGTAACGAAAGGCGTGCGGACCACCTGCGCGTCCAAACTGCTGGAACACTACGTTCCGCCCTACGACGCCACGGCCATACAGCGCATAGAAGCGGCAGGCGGCGTCATCATCGGCAAGACCAACTGCGACGAGTTCGCCATGGGATCTTCGAACGAGAACTCCGCATTCGGACCCGTGCACAATCCCGTGGCTCCGGACCGCGTGCCGGGTGGCTCCAGCGGCGGATCGGCCGCGGCAGTGGCGCAGGGAACCGCGGTCGTCTCCTTAGGCTCGGACACAGGCGGCAGCGTGCGGCAACCCGCGAGCTTCTGCGGCGTGGTCGGCGTGACGCCGACGTACGGGCGCGTCTCGCGCTACGGGCTCACCGCCTTCGCCAGTTCGCTCGATCACATCGGTCCGTTCGCGCGCTCCGTCAAGGATTCGGCGGCGGTGCTGCAAATCATTGCGGGTCGCGACGAGCGAGATGCCACATCCGCGAACGTTCCAGTACCGGATTATGCAACAGCGCTTGACGGCAGCGTAAAAGGGCTGAAGCTCGGAGTGCCTCGCGAGTATCTAAAGGATTTGACAGGAGAGACTGCCGGATTGTTCCACCGCGGTGTCGAGCGGTTTCGTGCCCTCGGCTGCGACGTTCGCGAGATCGGTTTGCCCGCGACCGATTCGGCGATCGCGTGCTACTACGTGATTGCCACCGCGGAGGCTAGCTCCAACCTGGCCCGTTATGACGGCGTGCGCTACACCACGCGATCGCCGCACTCTGAGACGCTCGGCGAGATGTACCGGAACACACGGGGCGAAGGGTTCGGCGCCGAATGCAAGCGCCGCATTATGTTAGGAACGTATGTGTTGAGCGCGGGCTATTATGACGCATACTATCTCAAGGCGCAGAAAGTGCGCGCCTTGATTGCTCGCGATTTTGCCCGGGCGTTCCAGCAGGTGGACGCCATTGTGGCGCCGGTTTCGCCGTTTCCTGCCTTCAAACTGGGTGAGAAGGTGGACGATCCGGTCGCCATGTACCTTTCGGACATTTATACGATCACCGGCAGTTTGGCGGGTATTCCATGCATGAGCGTTCCGGGGGGAACCACCGCCGGGGGGTTGCCGGTAGGGATGCAGATTCTGACGAAACATTTCGACGAGACCACGATGTTTAAGCTCGCCGATGCGTTTGAGAGAACAGAAAATTAAGGAGAGCTGAGATGCCATTTACACTTCCGCCGCTGCCGTACGCTCCGGATGCTCTGGAGCCGCATATCGATAAGATGACGATGGAGATCCATCACGGCAAGCACCACAACGCGTACGTTACCAACTTGAATAAGGCGCTGGAATCCGCGCCGGACCTGCAGAACAAGAGCATTGAAGAGCTGCTCGCGAATAACTGCGCCATCGTGCCGGAGAACATCCGGACCGCAGTGCGCAACAATGGCGGCGGACACATCAACCACTCGATGTTCTGGAAGATCATGGGCCCGGGGGGCGGCCACCCGGTGGGCAATGTCGCGCAGGCGATCTCCGGCACGTTCGGCAGTTTCGATAAGTTCAAAGAGAAGATGAACGCCGCGGGCGCGTCGCGCTTCGGTTCGGGTTGGGCGTGGCTGGTGAAGAGCGGCGATAAGGTTGACGTCATCTCCACCGCAAACCAGGACAGTCCCATTATGGAAGGCAAATTCCCGGTGATGGGCGTCGATGTTTGGGAGCACGCCTATTACCTGAAGTATCAGAATCGCCGTCCGGACTATCTCGCTGCCTGGTGGCACGTGGTCAACTGGCCCGAGGTGGAAAACCGCTTCAATCAGGGCAAGTAAACCCCGATCACTCACTGAGAAAGTGGGCAGGCGGACGCGCCTGCCCCACCTATGCGAACTTACGATCTGATTGTCATCGGCTCCGGACCGGCGGGGCAGCGGGCAGCAATTCAAGGCTCCAAGTGCGGCCGGCGCGTCGCCGTAATTGAGCAGCGCGAGGTGGTGGGAGGCGTGTGCGTCAACACGGGCACAATTCCCAGCAAGACCATGCGCGAAGCCGTCCTGCACCTTTCCGGCTTTCAGTTCCAGGGCATCTACGGCATCAATTACCACGTGAAAGACCGCATCACCATGTCCGATCTGGGTTTCCGGGTCAACCAGGTGATCAAGACGGAAGTGGACGTTACGCAGGCGCAGCTTACGCGAAACGGCGTGGAAGTGATCTTCGCGAAAGCCAGTTTCCTTGACGCGACGCACGTACGCATCGAAAACTCCCGTGGTCAGGACGATGCCGAAGCGCCCATCATCATCGTCGCAACCGGCACCAGGCCCGCGGATTCGGCCACCGTTCCCATCAATGGGAAGACGATTGTCAACAGCGATCAGATCCTGAATATTACCGAGATCCCCAAAACGCTGATCGTGGTGGGCGGCGGCGTGATCGGCGTCGAGTACGCGTGCATGTTCGCGATTCTCGGCGTGCGCGTGATCCTGGTGGAGAAGCGCCCGCGGCTGCTGGAGTTCGCCGATACGGAAATTGTCGAGGCGCTCAGCTATCACCTGCGCGATCATCGCGTGACGATGCGGCTGAACGAGGAAGTCGCGAGCGTGGAGGCGACGCCCGATGGCGGCGTGGTCGCGAACCTGAAAAGCAACAAGAAAATTGTCGGGGACGTGCTCTTATACGCGGTGGGGCGGCAGGGGGCAGTCGATGGCCTCAACCTCGCGGCGGCCGGAATCGACGCGGACAGCCGCGGGCGCATTTCCGTGGACGCGGAGTATCGCACCAAGGTGCCGGGCATCTACGCAGTCGGCGACGTGATCGGGTTTCCGAGCCTCGCGTCGGTATCGATGGAACAGGGGCGGCTCGCCGCGGCGAATGCGTGCGGGCTCAAGATCCATTCCAACCCCGCGACGTATCCGTACGGCATCTACACCATTCCGGAAATCTCCTTCATCGGCAAGACCGAAGAGCAGCTCACGGATGAAGATGTGCCGTATGAAGTGGGACTCGCATACTATCGCGAGACGGCGCGCGGGCAGATTCGCGGCGATACCACGGGCCGCCTGAAACTCATTTTTCATCGCGAGACGCGTGAGATTCTCGGTGTACATATAATCGGCGAAGGCGCATCGGAGCTGCTGCACATCGGGCAGGCGGTGCTGGTTTTGAAGGGCACGGTGGACTACTTCGTCGAGACCGTGTTTAACTATCCGACGCTGGCCGAGTGTTACAAACAGGCGGCGTTCAACGGCATCAACAAGCTGATGAGGTTCTGAAAATGGCGCGCAGCATAGGGGTGCTGGCCACACGATACATCTGGGCGGGAGTGGTGGACGGCGCCACCCTCGGTGACGTTCGGATGTATCCGGAGCCGGGCCGCGAGCTCGATTTGAAGTCGCTGCCGGCGGATGAGATTGTGGCGCGCATGCGCGAAGCGGTCGCTGCGCTGCATGCGGGCGGCGCGGTGGACAGCGTTGGTGCGGGGCTGCCCGGAATTATTCGTTGCGGGCTGATTGAAGAGTCGCCGAATCTCGGTCAGTTGAAGGGACTGCGCATCGAGGAGAAACTCGCGGCCGCGTTGCGCGAGGATGGCATCCAGGTGCCGGTGTGCGCGATGAACGATGCCGACGCCCTGGCGGCGGGCATCGCGGCCACTCGCGGCACCCTCGAAAGCCTGGTGCGCGTCTGGTACCTCGGAGACGGAGTCGGCTTCGGGCGTCATCCGAGGAGCGAAGGCGTTTGGGAAGGCGGGCACATTGTGGTGTCGCTGGACCCTAAGGAGAAATATTGCGCCTGCGGAGGTCACGGGCATCTGGAGGGAATCGTGGGCAGCCGGGCGATGCGCTTGCGCTTCCTGGATCTGGAGCCTGAAGAGGTGTTCGCCGCGGCGCTGCACGGCGAAGAGCGCGCCGTCGAATTCGTGAAGCGTTGGCATCGCGCACTGGCAGCGGCGACGGCCACGATGGTGCACACCGATGGCCCGGGACGATTTTATCTGGCGGGCCCGAATGCCGATTTCGTGGATTTAGGGCTGCTGAGCGAGACACTGCAGGAGATGGTCAAGATGAGCACCCTGCAAGGCAGCCACTTCGAGCGCGTGGCGAACAGCCACGAGCTGGCAATCATCGGAGCCGGAGTAAGCAGCAGAAAGTAACGACCAGGCTCCCGCCTGGTCGCAAAATCTCTAGTCGTTACATGTGCCGATTCAGCCAAGCTATCATTTCGGTCATCCAGTGCTGCATCGACGGGTCTTTCCAGCCCATGCCGTGACCGCCGCCCTCGATGGTGATGATCTCGCTCCCGCCTGGTCGCAAATCTGAGTTAGCGACCGGTCAGGAGACCGGCCGTTACATATTCCTATTCAGCTAAGCGATCATTTCGGCCTTCCAGTGCTGCATCGACGGGTCTCTCCAGCCCATCCCGTGACCGCCGCCCTCGATCGTAATGATCTCGCAGCAGAAGGTAACGACCAGGCTCCCGCCTGGTCGCAAAATCTCTAGTCGTTACATGTGCCGATTCAGCCAAGCGATCATTTCGGTCATCCAGTGCTGCATCGACGGGTCTGTCCAGCCCATGCCGTGACCGCCCTGGATGGTGATGATCTCGCTCCCGCCTGGTCGCAAATCTAAGTTAGCGACCGGTCAGGAGACCGGCCGTTACATATTCCTATTCAGCCAAGCGATCATTTCGGCCTTCCAGTGCTGCATCGACGGGTCTTTCCAGCCCATGCCGTGACCGCCGCCTTCGATGGTGATGATGTCGCAGCTTGTTCCCACCTTCCGTATGGCGTCGCAGAACATCGTCGATTGCGTGTACGGCACCTGATCGTCCTTCGTGCCGTGGATCGCCAGCACCGGCGGCATACCCTTGTGGACGGCGTGAATCGGAGCCGCCGAATCCGGCGGTGCGCCCTCGAAGAAGCGGGAACTGCCGCCGTCGGCGAGGTGCCTGTTGATGCTCGTCATGTTGAACCGCTCCGGATGGTCGCGGCGCTCGGCGGCGAGCACCTTGTAATCCACCGGCCCGTAGAAATCCACCAGGGCCGCGACGCGCGTTTCGGGCGTCTCATGCGTCACCGCATAATTCACCATGAAGCCGCCGGCCGATTCTCCAATCAGCGCGATCCGCTTCGGGTCCACCTTGTATTCGGCCGCGTGAGCCTTCACCCACTTGATAGCCGCATCCATGTCCTCGCGCGCTGCGGGGAACCGGAACTCGGGCGCCATCCGATAGTCGACGCTGAACCAGGCGTAGTGCGCATCGGCGAGCAATTGGAAGAGCGGCCGGACGTTGGTCTTCCGGCTGCCCTCGTCGAAGCCTCCGCCGTGCACCAGAATCGCGGCCGGAAACGGACCGGGCCCGGCGGGAACGTGAAGGTCGAGATACAGCGGATGGTTGCCCGGCCGGCCAAACTCGATGTCCTGCTTGTCCACCGCCTGCGCCGCGAGCGGAGCGGCGCACACCGCGCCGGCCAGCAACACGGAAGCGAATTTCACTTGGTGTCCAGCTTTCTGCCGGCGTCGAGGTTGTCGAAGTTCAAGATCGCATTGAACACCAGTCCATAGCTCCCCTGCGTCTCCGAACGCCAAAACGGATTGTTCGAGAAGAGAATCACGTGGCCCTCGCCTACCGGCGTATCGATCACCGCCGGGTGCTGCGCGAGTTCGGCGCCGTTATCGAGGAGTCCGGAGACCAGCAGGTCCGGCGCATTCGCGTAACGCAGAATCACGCGCGGCCGTTGCGCCGGCGGAATGACGTTGACTGGATTTCGCAGTTGCTCATCGGTGATGGGCTGCGCTTCCCACGGATTCGCTCGCGGCTGTTCGGGCGCTTCGAACATCTGCCGGCCCTGCGGCACGTCCGGATCGTCGGCAGTTCCGCGACCGGTGGGGCGCCCCCCGGCTTCTCCGCCGCCGCGGCCACCGCCGCCGCCTCCGCCGCCTGACATACTCGAAACGCCGAAGATCGTCGGGTTGTACGCGTACACCGCGAGGTTATCGCTGTACCCGTAGGCGATCGGGCTGGCGGCGTCCACCAGTTTGGTGCGCAGTACGGAGCCCGTCACTTTCAGCAAGCGGGGCGCCGTCATGCTGACTCCCGGCGTGAACGCGAACGTCACGGCGAAGTTCGAGGTGTCCGTTGCGGTGATCAGCAGTCCGCCCTTGCGCACGAATTCCTGTAAGTGATCGAGGCCGCTCCACCCGAGTCCGGGGCGCATATCGTCCGTCTCGTCGCTGTGCGCCAGATTCGGAGTCTGCGGCGTGACTTTCCAGGGCAGCGGATTGCCGTACATGGGCAGGCCGTTGACAATCTGCTGCGGGTTGGCGCGTCCCACGGGTCCGAAAACAATGACGTCGTATTTGGATCGTAGGTCCTTTTCGGCTGCGGCGTTTTGCGTGCTGATGTAGCTGTACGGAATCTTGAGGCGGTCAAACTCCATACGCCACCAGCCCTCGGCTTGCGTACCCAGCCACGTGTGCATGAACGCGATGCGAGCGGCGCGCGCGGGGTGCGTCTTTACCGTTGGTGGGACGCTCACGGCATAGGCGCGTACTCCGAGTTCGCTCCCCGCCTTCGAGAGATCGGCCGCGGCCACATTGCGGATAATGAAGGAACCCCGGTTGAACTTGTGTCCCGCCGCTTCAAACGGCTCTTCGGAAACATCGAAGCTCGCCTGCGGGAAACGGTATCTGAGCGTCATCAGTCCGTTGGTCGTATCGTTGTTCACCAGATAAATATCGCCGGAGTTCTCCAGGCCGCCGGAAGCGCGCACCGGACCATCCACGCGGGTCATCGCGGCTTCCAGCACCTTGACGTCGGGCACGCGCGCCACCTGCACGTTGCCGAGTTCGCCGAAGGTCCAGCCGGTATCGTCGTAGATGCTCTTCTGCGGATCGTTCGCCGCCCAATACTGATAATCCAGCAGCGCGTCGGCAATGCGGCTGTAAGGTTGATCCATACGGATAACGTAGCTGCCGGCCGGGAATGTGCGCGGCTCGGGCTTGGGTTTTTCGATCGGCCGCACCACCGTCTCTTCCACCGCGTCGGCGCCGCGGCCGCCCCGTCCCGAGGTTGCGCGAGCGCGCTTGCCCGGCATCATGACGGTGAACGGCGCCGTCGCCCGGTAGACTTCGCACTGCTGCTTTTGCAGGATGTCGAGAAGCTCGGCCTGGCCGCCGGGGCGCGGATCGTCTGCCGTGAACACGTAAGCCGCCGGACCCTCGGTGCGCGGTTTTTCGATGGAGCGCTTGGCCTTGAGATAGAAATTGCGCAGGAAGAACTTGTCGTTGAAAGAGAAGTACTCGAGCGCCGTCAGCAAACCCGTCTGTTCGTAATTATTGTTGTTTCGCTGGCTCCATTTCGCCTTGGGCAGCGGCGGGTTTTGCCGGTACCACGTGCGGCCGTATTCGTTAGGCCGGAGCGTGCGCTCTTCGGTATCCGCGCCGCCGTTACCGAATGTCTCGTACAGGCGGCTGATGCCGTTGTGCATTGCCGCGATGAACATCAGGTAACCGGGCGACCACGTATCGAATGTGCCGTGCGTGAACACGCCGGGCATGCCGAATTTGGTCATCTCGGAAACGTTGTTCCAACCCATCATCTGCCACTCGTCGGCCAGAATCGGGTCGATCCACGCGTTGTAAGGTCCGTCTCCCACCGTATTGTCGTAGAGGTACGGAACGGACTCGTGCAGATCGTGAAGCACCTGCGCCTTCTGCCCGACGAACGTGTTGAGCACGTTGCGCGTCAGTTGCAGCGTCACGCCCATGGCGTCGCGATTGTTGTCGTGCGCCACATAGTGGCCCCAATACGCGAGCGACGGCCACTGCTTGCCGGGGTTGGCGAGATGCCACTTATAAATGTCGACCATGCGGTCGCGGCCATCCACTTCCACTACCGGAGTAATCAGGGTGATGACGTTGTCGCGGATGTGGCGGATGTAGGCGCTGTCGTCGACGGCGAGCCGGTAGGCCAGTTCCATGAGCGCGGTCGGTGCGCCGGTTTCGCTCGAGTGGATCGTGCCGGTAATGTAATAGATCGCCGTGGAGGCGGAGACGAGCTTCTCGGCTTCGGCATCGTTCAGATTGATGGTGCGCGGGTCGGCTAATTTTGCGAGGCGGCCGCGGTTCTCGTCCATGCCGGCGATCAGCTTTTCATTTGCCACGGCGACTGCGATCATTTCGCGGCCTTCTTCGGTGTGGCCGATGCTGAAGACCTTCACGCGCGGAGTGGCTTTCTCGAGCATGCGCATGTAGCGGTAGACATCGGCAGAGTAGGGCAGGATGCCGGGCGCACCGGAGACGTCGCCGAGTTCGGCTTTCGGCGTCGGCACTGTTTTGGAGGCAGGAAGGTAATCCGTGAGCGGCGAGTTGAAGAAGGTCTCGGTGGTGTACTCGCGGATCTTTTTCGTGTACTCCTCGTCAATGGCCTGATTCTGATCGCGCCCAGGCTTGAGAGATGGATTCGTGCCGGGCTGCGCGAAGAGGGTCGCGGCGAAATACACCGCGGGAAGGAAGCCTACAAAACGCATTCCCGCAATATACCGCAATTAAGGCTGCGTGCCTGATGATGGGTTCTTGGCGTGAACGCATTCGAACGCACTCCGATCCCCCGCACCTATTACGGATCCCTGACGGGGCTGTGAAAAAATCCGGCTGCCGTCCTCGTCGCGCCCCATCCGTCGTTCGATACACCGTTTACCGCTTCCTAACGGGTTTGTGAAAAAATCCGGCTGTGGTTCTCGTCGCGCTCAATTCGCCTTTCGAAACACCTTTTACCGCTTCCTAACGGGTTTGTGAAAAACCCTGGCTGCCGTTCTCGTCGCGCTCCATCCGCCTTTCGATGCACCTTTTACCGCTTCCTAACGGGCTTGTGAAAAAATATCGAATTGCTTTTTGCTGCCATTCAAACGCACTCGCACCCCCGGCACCGTTTACCGCTCCCTTACGGTCACGGCTCCGTTATCGGAATCATGTACATACGGAGCCGTGACCGTAAGGGAGTAACCATGGCCCTGTGGGCCGCCGATAGAAATGAAAGTCGGCGTAGTGCATCCTGGTATCGGTAGCGGCGCGT